>JGI24021J15306_10007886_pt1 | contig 13027 bp, 8 predicted proteins | sample Ectturendosymbi1_FD_15306 | JGI IMG/M metagenome (IMG submission 15306) | reverse complement strand
TGGCGAGTTATAACAAAAAAACCTTGGGCCACTATAGTGGCTCTGGTGGTCGTTAAAGGGTTAAGTGTTTCTTGCCAAAGTGAATCAGTTAACACTTTGGCATCCGGCCGCTTTTGGGGATTTCCGAGAAAAAAACACCAAAATGCATGTGGCTTTGCATGGGAATTTCTCTGGTCCGGTATGCTCGACAGACCCGGTAAAAGTCTCAAAAGACGCGGCAAGTATTCTAGTCTGCACTCAAAAAAAAATTTTCTGCTTGGGGTACGCGGGTTTTTTGTGAGTAACGTCATAAGTGGAGGACTTTTAGGCCACCTTGGCCCACTTTGCCTGGCCCTGGGCGCTAACCGTTAGGTGGTTGTATTTCGCTAAAGTTTTTACTGGAAACTAGGCTACAATCCGAGTCTTTTGATACTTTGGATGACCTGCTGAGGTTTCAGGTTCAAAAGTTATGATCTAGGTTAATCAAAATTTGACTAATTAGTTAGTTAATTTGTTTATTTAGGATCATAACTTTTAAACCAGAAACGCTAGAAAGTCGATCAAAGGTTCAAAAGACTTGGACTCGAGCCTAGGTTCCAGTGAAAACTTCAGCGAAATACTTTGGCTTAGCGGTTGGGACCTAGGCCAGGCAACATGAGCCAAAGTGACCCCAAAACTACTTCACTTATTACGTCACTCACAAAAAATCTGCAAGCCCCAATGAAAAATTTTTTTTCGAGTGCTTTCAGGAGGACTGTCCGATTCGTTTGAGCCCTTGAACAGCTCTTTAGCGCAATCGGCGGAGGAGCTATGGCGTTTGTAAAGCAACTGACCACTGCTGGTTTTAGGCCGAAATCGAAGTACGAATATATCGTACCCCGGCTCTCAAAGTGTTAAGATCATAACGGGACTTTTTTGCCGACGATAAATTGTTTTGCATAGGTTTCTTTGCATTTTGATTTGTTTTTGACACACAATAAAATAATGGAGTGCAGATGGAAAAACGTTATTGAAGAAGTTAACATTTAATCATAACAAAACTGAAATCACTTGTAAAATGTACTTGGAAGTATGAGGAAATCAAGGTGTTTCATTGAGTACACAAAACTGTGTAATCTTGCTTGCTTCTAAAGTTATGAAGTCATCTTGAGTGTTTTTCCTGTACACAGCTCCAGAAGCTTCTGTAACCAATTTAATGCACCGTTCAACACCTTGAGAATTACAAGGAATGCAAAGAATAAGGGATTCTCTGCGAAGTTGTCGACTTGTTCTGCGGGTAGATGTTCTTTCATTGGTGGCTCCATTCTCAGCTCCTGCACTGCTGGTAGAAGATCTTTTAAGTGTGCATTCTGTGAAATCCTTGGAATTTGAAATTCTCTGATGTGTGGTGTATGTACTGCTGAATTTAGCCTAATATTCTTGATGATGTCAATAGCTGTTTCACAGTTATGATCTGCATCCATGAGCATTGCCAGTAGAACTTTTTCAGGATGAGGCCAATATGCGTTTTGTTGGACAACAGGCCACACAACTGCTTTAACAGAAGGTGGCGATTTCTGAAATAATTTATCATTTGTAGCAAATGTATTGCACCATCTGTGCACCACGCACGCTTCTTGATCTCAAACCAGATTGGCCCATAGTAACAGACAATAAAAAGTATCAGTGAATAAAGCTTGTCGCTTGGCTCCTCTGTTGCTACATAAAGCCTGCAAATTCTGCCTGCAGTTGTTAGTCATCTGGTATGAGACATGGGTCCAGGTTTTTCACATAGCAAATCACTGCTGATAAAACCAGTCGTACCCGCTTTTATAATTTTATAAAGGTAAGTCTGATCAAGACTCAGATTAGCAAGATCGATGTTAGGAAGGGATGGCCCATTAGGTATGCGCCGGATTCCTGGTGAGCAAATTGGTGAGCTTTCACATGTAGCCAAAGCATTGCTGACTGGTCCTTTCCAACTAGTGGATAATTCTGTTGGTCTGATGAGATGCTTGCACAGATGACACAATGGGAGTTCATTTAAATGCAAATTGCATACAAACCATGCAATGTTTGATCAAGACGACACTCCAGCGGGTGTATTGCACCATTTTTATGTCCTTTGTTTAAAGCTGCGCTGTCAGCTCCTATTGCAATAAGATTGTCTGCAATGCCCATTGCTTTGATAACATTCTCCAGTCCATTTGCAATAGCAGCGCAAGTCCTGTGTTGCAGTGTTAAATGGTCCAAGTAGATTGTCCCAGGTTCACCAATCACAACATAGTGATCTTCTTTTACTGCTGTACCATTTGTCTTCTACTTTTTCTTTGACTAGTGTATAATCTTTTTTTCCATCAAAAAACACAGCAGCAATATGCAAGTCATCAAAAGGCTTGCCTTTCTGTGGATTTCTTCTTGAACTTTGCCTTGCTTTCCAAACTTTGTGATGATCAATGATGTTCATCTTATTGTCAGAAGTGACAATGCCATAGTCAAACAATGCTGCAGTTTGATTTTATAGGGCATACCTATCAACCTCCAAAGCGACAGTGGGAAAATGGGGTCAAGTTTCTATCTTCTAACACCTCAATCTTTAAATCATCATCACCACTTTCGATACTGGCACTACCCTGGATGTATGGAACTGATAAATCTCCCGGTGCTAAAACCTGTTCACGTTCTAACCTCCTTAGTTTCCTATTTTGTTGTCTCTCTTGAAATTGACTTTCCCGTTCTATTCTCCTGTGTCTGCCTCCACTTGCCTTCTTGTCCATCTTTCTGGCTGTTCGCTGGTCTTTCAGAAATGATTGTTTGCATCGTGGAACTTTCATTGTTTGTCACACCAGCAGGTAGAAAAGTCCTGACACTGGCAAAATGCTATGCCAAATAATTTATCAAGACTTTCAAGAAATTTGGCTGTTCTTACTGCTGATCTTCCTCATTTGGAAGCTTGTGATCCCTCCTCAATTAAATAATTCAATCTCAATTTAATGTTCTTCAGTGGCTGTGTTGGGATACTGGCGTGATTCCAGAGGTCAACCAGTGGTGACTCAACATAATGAAGAACTTCCTTGTTTGAAATGTAATTGCCATGTTTCAAAAACAAAAAACGCCTTGCCACTTGTCCTCGGGTGGGTAGCTGATATGACGAAAGTTCATTTAGTGGAGAACCAAATATAGAAATGGCTGGCATATCCTCTCTTTTTAGGCTTGCTCATCATCAGCCAAGAATCATAGTCTGCAACACTACTGAAACACACACCTGTACAAAGTTTCTGCTGGTTTACTCAACTATGCATTGAAAATGCTATACACCTGATAACCACAGACCTAAGGTAGCTTTGACTAATTTTGCTTGACACATATGACAACTAATAGAGCCAAGTGCAGGTTCTGTGATAGCCAATCCCTCTTGTATAATGTGTCTAAGCATTAAGAAAACCTTGAGTTATCCTTCCGGTGCGACATTCTGTTCACCATACACATTCTAGAACGGTACCATCAAGCACGGTTATGTTGCTCAGTGTTTCCCGACTGATATATTCATATGCAAGTTTGCTAGAGTACATCGCGCACACAAAAATGTGCAACAACTACTCTGTTCACTCGAAATGCAGAAAATATGAGTAAGACTCGTTGTAATGGCACCCAACATCAGCTTGGGTTGATATAAGGGCAAACTAATCACAGCCTTCCCATCACCAAGCATACGGGGAAATAATGCTGAATTTTCATTTTTTCACCTGCAAAAGAGGATGTGTTCCGCATGCTTTTAAAAAGTCTTACTGTTAAAGTATGTATCAGGGTTGTGGGCTGAACAAATCCTGAAATGTGTGTCTGAATCGCTGACGACGCTACACCCTAGCAAACAGAGTCATGCAAAAAGCTTGCAATGAGTGGTGTAGTCAGGTAGGCATATATGTAGTTATTAATTTTTTCATATTTTTGTCATTTAAAAAAACTGTTGGCATTCTGTGTAGGAAGTTTGCATAGTGTTGTTGCCACCATAGCAACCCTAGCACTGCAAAAACTATGTAGTGGTGTGGGCTGTCTTACATAGGTCTGTGCAGAGGTATGTTGAACCAGTTTCAGTTAAATAAGAGCCTTTCCAGTTGGTGAGAGTATCAATCCATGCCTACCCTTGATTGCTGCTAGATGCAAGATCTTGAGTCTATTATTATCTTGTACTCATTATTGGTCAAAATTGAAGAACTTTAAGAGCAACTCTAGCCAGCTACAGATATGTACATGATCTTCCAAACCTTATCAGTGCACAGTTGGGTTAAGTTGAGACTCATCAAAAACAATCAACTGTTTTATCTGCTTTGAATCAGTGTGGTAGTTTCTTCCGTAACATATCTTTACTTCAGCTTTTGGCCACATTAGCAATTATCACTGCCACATTACCTTCGAGCCATATTGCAGATGAATCCGGTTAATCACATAGCCAATTTGCCAAGCTTTTTTATGCGTTTAAATGGAATATGCGATTATCCGTATCAAACAAATATCTGCAATTTTACAGCCCTACTAGACTTTTGTCCACATGCTTGCTACCTGACACCGTTGATATATTGTAGCTTGACACCGAACGCGGAGATTTCTAAAACTGTGGATGCAAAAGTGCTTTTGGATGTTCTAAAATCCTTTGCCCCTGTTACAGTATTTTTAATTCTGAAATCCTTCAGTGTTTAGCAAACCAGCAGTCATCAGTTGAAACGTATATTCGAAGTTGTTGCGGGCCCGTACTTTGCATGTTGTCTTAAATGTGCGCACTGCATGTGTGAAGTAATAATCGCCTGTATCAATCCTGGAAGGTTTCCTACACTTGCGGCCATTTTTCTGCTTGCTTTGGACCGTGCAATGCAGGTGTGAACGTATTTATGTCTCACAGCTGCTGTGTAAGAAGATCTGCAGAACTGTGGAATGTAGAAATGCTTCTAGAAGTTCCAAAATATCTTGGTCCTGATACAGCTGGGCGCTGTACGTAAAGACTTGACTGATTTGTTAGTCTGTGGTGTCATCAAGCTTTTATAATCCAATGGCGTTTGTTATGCACCATTCAGTTAAGGCATTCACCAATTGAATCTTATTGGTGTGAAAAAACAAAGAGTGAAGACAAACAAGTAACGAAGTTGAAACAGTGCATTATCCGTGGCAAAATGCACGGCCTATTCCGCATTTTAAACTGCTAGACACCGCATAATTCGCCATTTAATGATTGTTAGTTTTCTGCTAGACATGGCATAATTCCGCATTTTAAACTGTGAAGTGCACTGTGCGTAGCGCTTCAAAAAAGTAGCAGTCGTCAAATGGAACTAAAATTCCAAGTTGGTCTGCAGTAGCCTACATGTGCACGATTTTCTGTTCTGTAAAGAATTTAACAGTAACACATCCCGTGCAAAGGAGTTAAGCATAGTTGCATGCGTCGGGTCCTTATTTAATGCCATAAAATCATCTTTGAAAGTACTGCTTTCGAAACAAAGCTTTGCACCCATAGCAACAAGACACAACCAGACAGCCCTGTTCGGCAACAGTTGCTTTAATCAGATTAATGGCACTACAGGTTTTCACACTATCTGAGCAGTGCACTTTACACTCTTTTCAACTATGCGATTAAGTGTTGTAAGTTTACAAATGTATGGTACATTTCTATGCGAACAACCAATTTATGCAAAAAAGCAGTATGCGATTAGCCAGACTATTTTCTTCATGTGTGAATGGCTTTGGTTTGGGATTCTAGAATCCTATGCGATAAAGTGGTTTATGTGTTTGAGCAGTATACAATTAGCCCAAGTCGTCTGTACCAATTGCTACTGCAAAGGCTGAGTGCATGTTTGTAAAACATGAATGAACTCCTACTGCAGTACAGTCAATGTGAAAGAGAGTTGCTTACCCACCCTTTAATGTCTGAAGTACACAGAATAGATGCACCTACTCACAGCGAAAATGTGATGTAGATTTGTTCAAATCCTACTTAACTGAATGAAGTTCATAATAATATTACTTTTAAGTTTGTTAATTATTATGAAAGTGTTTGCTTACTTACTGACAATGCATTCTATCACAAAGACATTCTGCACATGTTTTGTTGACCTTGAAAGCATAACGACTGGGTTCCTCACAAAAAACAGGCATTGCTATGGCAGTATGATGTTGACAGATTCTATTCAAATGGAATACAATTTCAGGACTGAGGATGTGTGCTGTTATGTGAAATTGATTTCCTATTGAAAGTTTTGCTGATGGATTCAAGCCCATGGCTTTTGTAGATATTAGTTATTTGAATAAAGATGTGTGCATATGCATTGTAAAAAGAAAGCAGAGCCCCATTGGGTGATTTATCAAATGCTTTCAGCAAGCCCTAGAGCTTTGACATGCATACAATAGTATACAATAGGCACGAATAAGAGTGGTTGTAACTGCAGTAGAGAATTGAAAAAAGGTGTCTGAGTGTCACTGTCATCCTTCAATGAGGCAAAAAGGGGAACACAAAACATTTGACTTATTTAGCAAACTTCACACTTATGACATTTAGGATAAAACAGTGTTGCAGGCTGTTTGTTGACACTATTAAGCAGGAAACTAAGTCAACTGTCTTGTTAAAGTTAAAAACAATTTTCTGTTCAACAATAATTAGAAGACAGTAATGAGCACTGGTATTGGGATCAAACACAAATATACTATCAGTAAACAGTAGGTGGTGACAACTGTATTGCCCACAGTGTATCCCTGTTAGGCTGTGACCAGCTGGACAAAAAGTTCATTAAGGTAAACAGAATCACCTACAAACAGTAGGTGATGACAAACAAATTACCCACTCTGCATTCTGCTGTGGCTGTGCCCAACAGGACTAAAGTAAACAACATCACCTAAAAACAATAGATGGTGACAACCAAATCACCAACTGTGCATCTTGCTTGTGGCTGTGCCCACCTGGACTGAAACTACATCAAGCTAAACAATAACCTACAAACAGTAGGTGATGACAAACATACTGCATATTGTGTATTCTTTTCTGACTGTGCCCAGCTGGACTGAAAGTTCATCGAGGCAAACAGCAAATAAGTATGGACTCATTGCTTCTCTTTGTGTTGCACTGCTGGTTATAGTGAAAGGATCTAAAAGTCAAGTGCTCCACTTCATTTGTATGGTGTGATTGTTATGTAAAATCACCAGCTGTCTTACTATTCACAGTAAAAATGCACACATAACAGTCACATGTTGTGGCTAAAGCCAAACTGTTTGGCAGCATTGGTAAAGAATGGTGAAATGTAGAAAGAAGTGTAAAGTTTAAATAGTTTCGTGGTAGTAGTTGCTAGAGAAACAGGTTCATAATTGCCAGCATCACAATTCTTTTTTTGCAAATTAGCACAAGTTTCATGCATTGTTGTGAAATTTTGCCATGGATCAAGCAAATGTTGAATAGACTACTGAGATGAAAACACATTGGATTTAGGATAAGTTACGTGCTCAGCCAAGATTTCATCTTACCAGCAGTCTGGTTTAGGGTGAGTGTGAGGACTAAGGGCTCAAAACTTGCTATCACACATATGATTGCTTATGTTCTGCTGAGATTGTCACTGTCAGTATTGCTAGTTTTTGGTGAATTCAGTAATGTTCTGAAGTGTATTTCTGTATTGCTGCAAAACCTTTATTACTGGTAACATTTCCACTGTGGATAAGAGCATGAATCTTCTTGTTACCTTTTGTGGCAACAAGTTCTAAAATGCATATTTGAAATCTTGGTGCTTTTCTTTTCAAACAAAGTTATTGTCAAACAAGGGTCACTTTGTGATTTGTTGAAAGTAAGCATTTTTGGCGCTGTGAAGTTTCTTACTTTTGGAAAAGTATGACATATGTAGTTAAACAGTTTTTTAGCCAAATGTATATATCCAATGCAAAACGTGTGATGATGGTGGTATGTTAGATTTTCACAATGAAAAGATGCTACAGTTTATTACATAAAAAATTATTAAAGTCGGGCGATTTGGCCATGTACTGAAAACCAGTGTTTCTCAACATGGGCTTGTGGGTTTTTGAAATGGGCCTGGAGTTTTCATTGGGTCTACAGTGGGCCCCAAAGAAAATATATGGCTGAAATTCTATACTTTATCTGCTAATGTAAATTTTGAAATCATGACTTTGAAGTTCAAGAGAATCCAAAAAAAAGCTGATAGACGTAAGCATTAGTTTAGTCATTGACACTTTCACTTTCATTGACACTTTCACAAGAGAAAAAAGGTTGAGAACCACTGCTAAAAACAAGTTTTGATTTTAATTTGTAAGTAGTTTTCATGCTTTGAACTGGAGGTATTGATCATTAAAATGCAGAGTTGATAAAAAAGCAGGTTTGTTAAGAACTAATCCACAAGTTTGAAAAAACATGAAAACCTGTTTTTTATTTCTTTTTACTTCTAGCATAGTGTTTCCCAACTGTCATCTACCACAGTATTACTCAACCAGAGTGCCCTACAATACTCAGGGATGCTGAAAGCTGATACAATTTTGAATACATCATTAAAAATACGTTTTCTAAATGTCATCAAACCTTAAAGCAAACTGCTATGAGTTTACCACTGGGTGCCGTAAATTATGTTTCTCTTTAGGGCCCACAAGCCTGAAAAGGTTGGGATACACTGATCTAGTGGTTTGGGCCCAGGGCCAGCTGAAACGGCTGATTTAGGCTTTCACTACTGGCAGCGAAGGTGTTAACATCTTTGGTGCCAGGTGGATTTACCTTCAACACATTTAGAGCTGGTGCACAAGAATATCGTACTTAGAAATCACACATTAAGCACTAATTTCACACCTCTTTGCGACTTTATAACTTGGTAGAGTCAATTGTACCAGAGAATATCCAAACGTTTAAAAGGCTTGGCTAGTCTTTTTAGTTTGCAATATATAAAAATTTTGGTTTTAGGGTTTTTTGTAGGTGACATATGTGGGTTAGGTGTTTGGCCATTTTAGCTCAGATTACTGCGCCCTAGTCCCAACCGCCCTTTGAGCCTTTGGTCGGCTTTCTAACATTTCTGGTTCAAGAGTTACAGTAAAATTACCAATATTTGTAAAATTGGAATTTTTGGTAAAATTATCAATTTTATGGTTTTTTGATTATAACTCTTAAATCATACTGTAAATAATTTTCAAAAACAAATGCATTTGTTGGTAAATTTATTGGTCAAACCTTCCATGTCACAGAGCAGGTAAGTGCTTGAGCCTTATTGTAAATTTGTTGATGCCCTGGAGAGGCGCACCCCTTTGGTTAAGAACCACTGCTTTAGAGCCTTTGATTGGCCTTCTAGTGTTTGTGATTCGAAGGTTAAGGCCTGAAAACAAAAAATTAATTAATCCGTTAATTAATTTATTATCATCTGTCTTGAAAATTCCAAGTAAATCAAGCATGAACTCTAACACTTTGAGAGCTGAGGTACGATATATTCGTACTTTGAAATCGGCCTAAAACCAGCAATTGTCAGCTGCTTTACCAATGCTATAGCTCCTTCGCCGATTGCGCTAGAGAGTTGTTAAAGGGCTCAAACGAATTGGCCTGTCTTCTAGTCTGCCCTCGAAAAAAATTTTTTGGTTGGGGGTTGCGGGTTTTTTGTGACTGACGTCATATATGAAGTAGTTTTAGGCCATTTTGGCTCATGTTGCCTGACCTGGGCCCAACCGCTAGGCCAAAGTATTTCGTTGAAATTTTCATTGGAAACTAGGCTCGAGTCCAAGTCTTTTGAGCCTTTGATCGACTTTCTAGCATTTCTGGTTCAAAGGTTATGATCTTAAATAAACAAATTAATTAATTATCTGATTAACTACTTCGTCAACTATTTTTACTGACTTAGATCATAACTTTTGAACCCGAAACCCCAGCAGGTCATCCAAAGTATCAAAAGACTCGGATTGTAGCCTAATTTCCAATAAAAACTTCAGCGAAATACTACCATCTAACAGTTGGCGCCCAGGGCCAGGCAAAGTGGGCCAAGGTGGCCAAAAAGTCCTCCACTTTTGGCGTCACTCAAGAAAAATCCGCAATCCCCAAACAAAAATTTTTTTTCGAGTGCAAACTACAAGATTTGCTGCATTTTTTGACACTTCGACCAGGTCCATAACCCTTTCAGGAGCGGAAATATTCCCGCGCAAATCCACGTGCGATCCAGCTGTTTTTTTTGCAAACCGCTTGAATTAACCCGGACGTCAAAGTGTTAATTATTTTGTTTTGCATCAAGCAACTCAATATGCATTCACAGTGTGTGACCATTGCAAAAGCATGCAGACAATACAGGGTGGAGTAGCTTTTTTGAAGGTATTTTCATTATGGAAATTCATGGTGGGTTTTAGACTGTTTTTTGAAAAACCTAGGTGACCTTTAGGTTCGGTTAGATTTCAGGAACCCTAGAAAATAGCTAGTATGTTTTGGATTTCACAGAAGCTGCTAGGTCTTGTTGACATGTTGGGAGTTGGTGTATAAGTATATTGTATATTGAAAGCACTCATTGAGCAGCAAGATGTCACCAACAAAAAACCTGAAACCCAAAACGTAAATATTTTTCATTGCGAATAAGAAGACTTGCCAAGTCTTTTGAGGGTTCTCTTTAGCACAATCAATTGGCAAGTTACGGAGTTCCAAAGACTTGGCCAATATGGGCAACATATACCTCTTAAAGCAAATTTTTGCCTGGTTTCAAAGGTGTTAATGGGTCATCATTCTTGTGTAACTGTTTACATATTTCATAATTTTTGTAATATGTGAGCAATTGAGCATGTGATACAGTTAATTTTGTTATGGGAGCATACTGTCAATTAAAATTTTTTATCTTTCACACTTTAGTTAATTTACTCACTATCTGTTGCAGGTCTGCAGATTCACATTTTGTGCATGCTTGCTAAGTTGTGCATGTCTGAGCCATTTTGAACATTAGTCAGTGAAGAATCACCTGTTGTTGCATCCTTGTGCAATTTAATGTGGCTTGATTAGCTTAGATTCTTATTCAAGTGCTGCAAGAAATTTTCCAGTTGTTCCAGTTTTTCTGAAAGATTGTCAGTACAGAACGTTGCATGTTGCACTGCTGCCGAAGGTGAGTAGATTTTTTAAATCATAACTTATATGTATGTGTACTGAAGGAAACAGAAATGATAATGAATTTTTTAACACTTTCATGTCCAGCCGCTTTCGGGGATTTTTACGCCAGAACAACCGAATGGCACGTGGCTTTGAGCACGCAAAGCTCTGGCGCCAAAAATGGTAGAGAGCTGTGAAAAGGCTTAAAAGACGCAATAAGTCTCCTAGTTTGCACTCAAAAAAACTTTTTTGGTTGGAGTACGTTTTTTTTGTTGGGAGTAACGTCATAAGTGGAGGATTTTTAAGCCACCACCTAGCCGTGGGCCAAACTGTTAGATGGTAGTACTTCGCTAAGGTTTTTATTGGAAACTAGGCTACAATTCAAGTCCTTTGATACTTTGGATGACCTGCTGGGGTTTCAGATTCAAAAGTTATGATCTAAAGTAAACAAAATATTTGATTAATCGCTTAATTAGATTTAAATAATTTGTTTATTTTAGATCACAAGTTTTGAACCAGAAACCCTAGACAGTTGATCTAAGGCTCAAAAGACTTGGACTCCAGCCTAGTTTCCAATGAAAACTTCAGCGAAATACTTTGGCTTAGCGTTTGGGCCCTAGGCCAGGCAACATAAGCCAAAATGACCCAAAAATCTACTTCACTTAAATGATGTCACTCACAAAACATCTGCAACCCTCAAACAAAAATTTTTTAATGAGTGCAGACTAGAAGACTTATGAATCTTTTGAAGATTTGAACAGCTCTGTAGCGCAATTGGCGGCGGAGCTATGGTGTTGGTAAGGCACACGAAAACTGCTGGTTTTAGGCTGAAATCCAGGTACTATATATATATTAGTCGACCGGCTCTCAAAGTGTTGAATCATCTCTGAAACAAAAAAGTGTTTAAAAATCATTATGGTTGCTTTATCATTGGATAAAAACTATTCAATGAAATTTCACTGATGACAAATTTTGAAATGTCCAAGATGCTTTGATTTAACATGCTTGATGCAAAAATCCATTGATTGATGTACTAGGTTGCTATGCGCATGGTACTAAAGCTACATTTATCAACATATTTCAAAAAAAAGTTGGCTGTGGAATGCTAGGTGTGCGGATTTCATCTTTGTGATGAACGTGAATTAACGTATCAAGTGTTTAGACTCCTTTGCTTTGTTTTTTAGTGGCTGCAAGTTGTTTCTGGTGCAAGAATCATCTTAAAACTAAGCAAATAAATCATTAAGCTTAACAAAATTGATGGAAGATAGGTTGGTTTTCAACACCTTTGGTGTCGCTTAATTTACCTTAAAGACCTGCATGAGCCACTTATTTTGTGTCACTCTGCACCACCATAACTTCCCAGGCGATTGAGCTAGAGAGCTGTTTGAACCATCAAAAGATGCAGCAAGTCTTCTAGTTTGGATTTGAGAATTTTAGAAAATTTTTGATTGTTTTTTTTAGGGTGATGTCATAAGTGGGGTAGGTTTTAAGCATTTTTCACCCAGGTTACCAGGCCCTGGATGCCAATGCCAAGAGCCAATTTCTGGAGTCAAGTTCTTGTTGGAAACTAAACTATAATCTGACTCTTCAGAGCCCTTGCTTGGGTATTTAGTGTTTCTGGTTCAAAAGTCATGGCCTAAAAATAACAAATTAATTAAATAATCCCTGAAATAATTAATTATCGATTTTTATTTTCAAGTTGGCAGAACAGCATTAGTGATTCTTCACTCAACTTGAACAGCATTCACACCAACTTGCAGCTTTTACAATATGTGCCAGTGTTAACCAACATTTTGGTTGGCACACAGCTACTGGTGATATATTTAATTTGTAAAGATCAGTGAAAATCAGCATGGTGATCTTTGTTTGACTTTTAGTGTGAATATGGCAAACTGCTTTATATGTTAACACTTTGGCTGCTGGGTTAATTCAAGCGGTTCGCAAAAAGCAGCTGATTCGAACGTGGCTTTGCGGATGAATATCTCCGCTCCTGTTCGCTCTAGC
>JGI24021J15306_10007885_pt1 | contig 13028 bp, 11 predicted proteins | sample Ectturendosymbi1_FD_15306 | JGI IMG/M metagenome (IMG submission 15306) | reverse complement strand
CTAGCCCATCATTTCAGGACCGAAAAAAGGAATATCAGACCTGGGCATCAAAAGGTGTCCTGGTTTCATCGGTTTTGCATGCAACGGCTGTTTCAGTCTAAAAAAGTTTGGGCTAGTTGCCTTGGGTTACTTTTACAGACCTGCTTATTCGTCAGCTGTTGTGTACCTGTATTACAAAAGCTTTTCATGTAAAAGTATTCGAAATTGTCTTGACTGCAACAAACACACTGCACCAAACAGCACGTGTAGTACTTAAAAGTGCAATACAACCTGCAAAAACAAATTTCAAAATTAACGTTTTTTCAGTATTGACTAATAACGATCAACGTCAAAGTTAGGCCAGCAATTGTATTTCTAAACTCGATGCCAGTTCTCTGCAGCGAAGGTGCTGCTTTAGGTAAAAGTAAAGCCAAAAACATCGTAATTGTACACCAGTGGTTTTCAGCCTGGGGGTCGTTTGGCGTTTTTCTAGGGGCATGAGAGCTTTTGATAAAAATATTCATTCGTACTTCTAGATTTTGTATTTCATATATGGAACCACTTTTTGTCGCAGCCAAAATAATAGGATCACCTGGCAAAAACGATAGTCTACTTTTTCACGCAAAATTGTTGTAAGTGTGATTATTACGACCATTACAAAATTTTGAATGTGATTATGACCATTACAGTACTGTTGCGTTTGGCAACGCATGAATAACTTTGTGACATAAGAATGTGCTGTGTTCTTAAATTAGATATCTGATTGCGGTAGCTAATGTGGGAGTAATTCTAGTTTTACGCCACGGGTCTCTCTCACTGATGCTGCCATGAGCATGAATTTAATAAATGAGTCTTTTTCAACGAAGTGATATCGTACGTTATTTTTTAGTCACTGCGGTTTTCTATTGTGAAAACAAAACTGTATTTCATAAGCCTGACTGGAAATTTTCGGAAGGGGGTCGTTGGGTTAAATTGGGTTGCAAAATGGGTCCCTGCATGAAAAAGGTTGAAAACCACTGTTGCACGCATTAGCAATAGTGGTATCGTGAGGATATGCGACACCCGTGCACTAAGTTAAACCTGGCACCTCAAGATGCACCTGATGTACCTTACTCCATGTGTTTTCCCTGGCAGAAGCATTGCGAGTTGCGGAAAGAGTTTTTACAAACATTTTGTCGTGATTTTTTTTAAATTCCATGTAATGCCGCAAAAACGTTTGCATTTTGGCAAAGATTTTTCACCAAATTAGGCTAAACACCTTTGTCACTCGTCGCCACAATTTCGTTTCCCTATTATGATAACCAGGGATTCCAAACTTTTTTACTCCTGCACCCCTAAAAAAGTTTGTTTTGACCTCGCACCCTCTACAATTTATGGTCACACCTCACCAGTGCAGCAATTTGACTGCAATTCGAAACATCTGCAGTCTCGTCTAATTGCGGTTGATTTTCAAGGGACTAGACTTCATGTGAGATAACTTGTTCCAAAATACCTAAACTCAAATCAGCAATTCGGCTCTGAATAGCATTATTTGATCGCCACCCTAATTCAAGCTTCTTTCTTGCTTCATTTCCGAGAATAGTTGTAGCTATTTCCAATACACATGGTATAATAAGCTCTTCTGCAATGAGGTTTTCCAAACATTCCTGTACTTTGAACGCCACTTGATTTAAAGCCATCAGCAGTAGTTTGTCAACAGATACAAAGCTAATTTTGGAAGGGTTGCTCGTGAATCAAAACAGACTCTTTTAGCTCGCAAATATTTTTCATCATGGCCCACAACATTGGCCCCGCCATGTCGGTTGTTGAAGTGCATGTGCTTGCAGCTTAGATGGCTTTAATTTGTGTTGGAGAAAACAGTTTCACAAAGCATGCACTGAATCTTACGCAAATACTCCGTTTTCCGATGCAGGTGATACCAAAACGAATTTAGTCATCATTCCATTTCCTTTTCTTCGACATGTTGAAGGGTCATGATGATATTCAGAAAAGCTTCTATTATTATCTCCATTCGCAGTTACATAGAGCAGGCCTTCACGTCTCTCCAAATTAACAGAACATTTTCACAAGAACAACAATTCACTCCAATGTGAAAGGCAGTGCACACGACTCCTTTCCTCCACTTTACGATCGATGACCTCAGAACTATGTACTAAGAATGATGAAATGAGGAATATATTCGTATATATACTATACGCTCGGACTATCCCAGAATTGTCCAGAAAAGTAGTTATCACGTCACAAAAAAACAATGTTAATATCTAGTTCATTCGAGCAAAAGTTACTGTAAGCTCGTAACAACAACAATTTTATTTTTTTGGCCTTAACGCAAGTACACTTGTCAATACAGACACAGTAAGGCCGGGAGGCAGCGAAAGGACACTCCGGTCATCCACGACCCGTAAATAATAAGAAGAGATTGCAGTTCATGTTTTACGCCAATAATTGCGACATCCAGGTTTGAACGACCGTCGCATTTTTTGTTTGTAATCCATTGCAAAAGAAAACAAGAAAGCCGCAGGAGAGAATTAAATAGATCAATTTCCTTTCATTATGAATGTCTCGTACTCCCAGGGGTTGCGAGCACCCCTGGTTGGAAGCCACTGCTACGAACATTTCAAATCCTGCAGTCAAGTATGTTGTTTCTCTAGCTTTCATTTTGACGCTCATTAGGGAGCTGTGGCGGGGCACGCGCTCCTTTGTGCCCCAATAGGGACGCCACTGGTTGTCGACTAATGTTATCCACACTTCCCTGACAATACTGTTCAAAACATTAATTAAAGGTGTTTGCAAAAAATGTACATAAATATTGTGGGAATAATTGCGGGAACTGGTTTGGATGGCCGATAATTTCGTATAAATTTTCGTATAAAGGCACTTCAGTATGTCTCGAAAAGAAACCTTCAAACAAGACATTCACAAAATTGTCAAAATGGAATGTCGCTGGAAGAAACTGTATTTAAACAATGAGATGCCCAAGATTGATATTAAAATCTCAAAACTCATGCAAAACCTCTAAACCTCAAATTAGTTTGTTAAGTTTTGCGATCTGACTTCAATTACACATTTGAAAAAATCCCAATCCACTCTGTATGGTCACCTATTTCCTTTTTTCCACTTTTTTGGTGTTTTATATTGGCATACGAGTAATAATCCTGTTATGAAGCAAGATCTTCTTGATACGTCGTGTTTCTCTCACATACGGCACTTCACGCGAGGAACCATGGGAACAAAACTTGTTTTGGTTGGTTGATAGCAGAGAAAACGGCATATCAGTCTTTGTCACCGTTTCTCGAATAAAGTAAGGCATGTGATAAGATTTGTTCTTGCAAACTATAATTAAGTGCTTTTGCTGTTTGGTAGCTGCTTTGATCAATATCAAGTTATTTGTTCCTCAGCAAAGCAGAGTCAGGTCGTCGATTTCGCTTACCTCTATTCTGCCACTTTCTCTCAAATAAACATGTTTGAACTTCATCATGTCGGCCAGCTGTAAAACTGCAGGAACTGTTTACGAACTCTTTAGGGACCATGGCCTGAACTACAAACCTTCCTAACGTTTTTACCTCAATGTTAGTACACTTTCTGAATAAACAGATTAATTGAATTTTTTTTCAAAACCCAGTCCAAATTTCTGTTTGTGGCGTATTTTATTTAACGCCGGGATTTCTTCACCTTAGACAAAACAACAAAGGGTTTGTGATAATTAAAAACATGACAACTTGTCATTGACGCCGTGACTAGAAATTTACAGTTTCACTATGGTATAGTTACCCAAACTTAAAATGCTAGGTAAATGAGAAACGATTAGCGAAGCTTCAGCTCAATCCAAATATATTTTGCATTGCTACGAGCACTATACTTTGATAAAGTGATAAGATATGAGGAGTGGGGAATCAATGGGATGTGAATCTGAAACGATTCAAGTGATAAGCAGTACGTTAGTAGAAGGGTAAATAGATTTCATGTTGCCCTGCCCTTTCAGCATAGAAATAGTCAACCCATTAGCACATGCAGCCGCAGGCAAAGTAAAGAAAAGTGAAAGAGCTGCTTCGTCAAGGTTTTCAGCAAAGTCCAACTTCGATCACTCCTCGCAGTCCAGTTCAAACCCCAAACGTGCTAGGGTTTCATGAATTAAGTTGAGATTCGCATAAACTACAAAATCAATTTTTATTTTTGAACAGTGAAATCGTTACTTGTAGGGATGAGCAAGAAATGATCCTTGAAAATTAATCATTTATTCAGTGAATGAAAACTAAGCATTTGCCGAACAAGTTGTGTTAGATATCAGCAATAAACAGTAAAAGCAGATGTTCAATACCTTGCAGCTTGAAGGCATCTGAATGGCTGTTTCAATCACACGGCCGTTTTGTCGAAACAAGCGACGGTTGTGAGGGAGTCGTTTTGGAAACAATGATACGATAGCGTTGTTTCCACCAACAACAAGGACCTTGATTGCTTAGGCTTCGAAAATTTACTCCCTTGTTGTAGGACCGTCAGCAAAAACTAGTTGCCAGGTTGACTGACAGGTAACGCACTGTTTCCAGAGGCTCATGCGTTGATCAATTGGATTTTAAATTAAAGATAACGTTAAATCAACTATGGGTGGGCAGTTAAACCAAGCGAGCTTCTGTCATATTTGTACGCGTGATTGCTTATGGCCGCAACATAAAGTAATATATTCGCTGTCTGGTCGAAAGCCAACCAACGCTGAGAGCCGGCGCCGGAAAGCTGGCGATTGTTGCGACAGGTGTTAACAATATTGTTTGGGACATTGATTGGAGGATAGCATGGAATCCGAAAGCCACGACTTCAATTCGAGTTCGCACCTTTATGAAGTAAATCCGAATAGACGGCTGTCAATAATGGCACGGCTTTTGCCGCAGGGCACGAGCTGTTAATTAAAACTAATCAAAATTCTTGCGAAATAAAGTTGAATAGACCCTGTATTATAACTTGGAATTGACCGTTGAAAATAGACCGAAGGAAGACACAATCAGCAAAGTGCATTCAATGACCAAAAGTTTCAATCATTCATCATCGAACCCGTATTTCCTTTTGGGAGGTCGCAGGTGCAGAAGTCCTACAAAATTTTGAGACACTTCATGATTTTCATCAAATTTTCGGCAACCATTAATGACACTGACTTCACTCCAAGGTACGACCAAGTAAGGTTATAGATGTATACCACCAACCAGTTTTGACAAGTTTTAACCGGTTTTTGGCCAACCTCTGGTAGTTTTCCCACGAGTGCAGCAGGATTTGCACCGCCAACCCTTCCGTTTATTAAAAGTTTGCAAAATAAAAATTTTTCGAAAATTTGTTCGCTTCTGTTTTTCCGCAGAATGAAAAATTTCGGAGAAAGGGAATAAATTTCTTGCTCCTTTAAAAAAGATAAAATTTTATGGTTCTTCTCTCACAGTACATTGGCTAATGGGGCATTTAATTTAACATTTACTTTGTGGAAATTCTATATGTTGCTAAAATTTCAATATATTTCAATAAAGCATGCAAAGATTTTGTGCTCTTCCTAAAATGGGAAAAGCATGTGATATAGCAATTTTTGTCATTGAGCATTTACAGCGTTTTGAATGCTTGCACCAATGCTGTACATAAAGGAGCATGTTTCGCATAATGTCTTTAACTTTCCGAGTGTGTACGAACGCCAAACACTGAAAATGTGTGAAATATCAACTACCAACTTTCGATTTCTGAAAAAAAATCCAGCTTTTGATTTGCTGCTGATGTGGAATGTATAACGTCGGAAGATTCGACTTACGTACTGCGTATACAAGAGAGGGTATGGAAGTGAACGGTTACTGTAATAAAAAATCAGTTGCAGTATTAAAACCTGCTTATGTTTACAACACTGTATCCGGGATTTGAATTCCTTGGCGAGAAAGGCGAAGCTGCGGCTGCTGTGTGGCACCTGGACATCGGTCTCATGAATAGCGAATATCGCCGTTTGAAGGACATGGAAAACAAACAAAAACGAAGATGAGCGCAGTCACGCACCGCTACCAGAAGTCGAGTTCGTTGATCAACTGGTCTCACGTTTTGATATTACTCTTTATCCTCTCGCGTGCTGTAGCGCGTTGCGACGAGAGCTATGGCCGCTTGACAACGTCTCCCGACAAAGTCATGGGAAAAAGCCAGTGAATAAAAGTACAGATGGGGCGAAATGGTCTTATTGCCGATATTTTCATTAAACGAGCTGTTTCTTGGCATCCCAGAGATTTTTTTGAAGCTTGGAAAAATGTTTGCTGTGTTTGCAATTAATACCCATCCGCAGGTTCTTGGCAAGTATTTAATATAACTGGCGCTTCTGATGAATATTGAATATTACATTGAAACATCGAGATTTTCATTAGATTTTGTTGACAAACAACAACGAACCAGCTCATAAGGATAAGTAGAGCTATCCATCTGCCATTCTGTGCTTTTGAAACTATGCTTTGTATAAAGCCTGGTTGTGACAAACTCATTGCAAGAATTTTGAAAAATTTTGTTATGCTAATAAATTTTTCAGGGCATAGAATTTCCAAGCGATTTTGTATCTGCAGGACATTAAAACTCTTTTTCCCTTCGTTCTTTCGTCATTTGCTGCTCCAACTTTCAAGAAATTTAAATTTAACCAGAAAAGGCAAAACTCTCTTCTGGCGTCACACCATTGCTTTGAAAAGTTGTGATAGCTGCATATGCTTCGGTGGGCTTTGTATACAAAGAGCGAGACATTGCTTTCAACTTTTCGCTTTCAATCAATCTTTAATCTAACTATAAGTAAAAAAACGTCTTATATTGTTCCGTATGTAGTTTTTATCATCTCAAGTAGAGTCAGTACATCCGTCGATGTAGTTATAGAAATGACTGGCACTTTCATAAGTTTGATAAAGATTTGGGTCAAAGCTGTCGAAAGAAATGCAATCGCCCTCGGAAACTACACGTTTTGCGAACAGTTGGCAAAAATTGGTAAAAATAGAGCCATATCATTTAGTAAACTTCATTGTAAAAAGTTTCTTTCAGCCTTCTTATATGTTATACCCCTACTGGGCACAAACATATGATCAGGGTATTTTTAGGGAAAATGTTAGGAACCTGGTACGGACCTGTAGGGACCCGATTTTCTCTGATTCTAGGGATCCGAATTTCAATTCTAGAGACCCGAATCGGTTCCCTAACATACCCTAAAAAAACCCTGATATGATATTTATTTTTTTCAGGTTTCAATATCTTTGGGCATAGTTAACAAATTGATAACATATTTTAGGTGATCATCTTTGTTCAAAACAAATGAAAAACTTCGTTTAGCTTTATTTTATTTTCTAAATATTTTGGCCAATATTTTCTTCTTTGCCTTTTTAACAGACATGGCTCGACCATCACATTTCTAGGGCAAGATTGCAAAACAACCGAAATATCGATTTCCCTTCGTGCCTTTGATACTGACACCTGTGAAAATAAGCCAATTGCATGTGTTTCGAAAATAACTGAATAGTCGTGCAGCACAATCCTTGGCATTGACAAAAATTATTTTATAAATAAAATTACGTAACAAAAAATTAAAAAATTCTGTTAAAACTGTAGAAGTGAATTTCGAAAGTACCGCAGTCACGCAAATTTAAATTCTCGTCAATGGTTCCTGCAATGTCATGATTACACTAATTTGATTCTTAGAACCATTAGGGAATCGTTTTGATTCCAGCTTCTATGTTGTGTTCTGCAATAACCATGGCTGCTTTCATATGCACATTAGATATTATGGGCAAAAAGGGTCCTTGCAACATATTTTGCAAATCTCTATCATTAAACGCTTAATTCTTATGCAGAAATGTGTAAGTTGGTAACAAGAAAGCGTGACAGCTAGGCATCAACGGTATACGTGTCCATTTAAGCGAGCGGGCTGCTGGCGTTGAGTATTTGTCAAACTCCACATCTGAGTTTGCTGAGCAACCGCACGGGAAGTTTATGTTGTGGGGTGGATGTTGTTACGCTGCACGCTCCACGCTAGTAGACACCATACAAGTGTCGCACGCGTTCAAGCCTTTGCAAGTTGTCAAAAGCGATTGTTTAGCAAATAGGTACGTGATGTAACTACACAGTGCAGAGACGATTTCACCAGTTAAATGTTATTGGCGTTGTTGAAAAATCTTCCCATCCATTCATCGCTGGCGTGATGCCAATTAAATCCCATAAACCTACGTTTTAGCCATGGGCATCGTAAGGGGGGCAGAGGGGCCTTGGTCACCTGGATTTTGAAATTTGGTATTTTCGTATTAACTTTTTAGGAGAAAAATGTGCTTCTTTTAGTTTCTAGTTGGTAAAATGAAATTTCACCACTTTTGGCTCTCCTGGAAAAACCCTTTTGGCCGCCGCCTTGTAAAATCCACTATTTCCCCTTAAATCGCTCTTTATCAATGTTGCTTCGACATCCCTTTTGCCTTATATCCGTAACAGCTGTGCTGCTCGCGTTCAACGGTTATATAGGTTTGCACTGCGTTAGGACTAGTGCTACCTAGCCAACAAAGAGGCCTACCCAACAACAGTTTATTAGGTCAAAACAAATTCGCAACGGTATTTCGTCAGGAGGCTAAATTTTCTCAAACACATTTTTCGTAAAAAATGTTTCTGTACCTCCAAATGGTGAGGTTGGCCAGAAATCGAGGTAATATTTGCATGCACTCCCGTTAGTTGTCGCACAAGGACAACAGACGCAAGCCGTTTGTTGTCAATAAGAGACGAGAGCTATGAAAGGCTTAACCGAGGGCCTGGACAAAACCAGTCATAAAACAAAGTACTGAAACGATGTGGATTGCTGACTTGCAGATGTCTGTTGGAAACGGACACCTCTGAATGCATTTCATGGGTTCACGTGTCACGGGAATCTACAATCATCCTTGAAATGTACCAAAGAAATTGCAAGAAGAAATCCTCGAAAATCAGAAAATGAGCACCGTTCATATTCAATGCCGTGATACCCTTTCACGATTGTTGTTAGTTTATAAAATGTATGTGGTTAGGAATCAAAAGCACAGGCCGAAACCCTTTTATTTGCAATTTGATCTTTAGTGCTCCTCACTGCATTTAGTGCTTGTAAGGTACAAGGGGACACCGGCTTGCAATAAAGGCCAATGCAGTTGAGGTATAGTCTACTTACAGCAGAAAGAAGAGAGAAGTAAGAATTTTTCATATGTAAATTTGGTACATACACACCAGTTGGCAACACTGGTTGCGACTGTAGTCAGTTTGATCGATAGTTGCGGTGTAGCAGTGCGGAAATTGTCGACCAAAAGAAACAGTATCTCGTTATGGAAAAAGTATGACATTGTTGACAACAACGATTTACTGTCGTTCGCTATGACGACAGTTCGCCTATGTTATAACGATTTTCTTCGGTCTCTTGAAGTGACGCTATAAAGAGCAATTCTACTCCACTATGATTATTGCCACATTGGCCATGCATTCACGACAGGATGAATGGGAACGAAGCAATCGATGGCAGGGGTGAACGAAACTGAAAAGGGTTGCAAAGCACTGCAGTAATCCACGTTGTTTTATACGATATAAAAAGAAGCATGAGTGAAAAACAAGCATTGCGGCTAATGAAGTGTAATTTTGGGACTGTAGCCGTAACATGAGGCATTTTTGTGGTGTGAAAAGGGTAAAGCGTTTTGTGAACGTCCATTTGCATTGCAACGTCAGCAGCCTGAAAAGTATAAGCAATATGTCGACGTTGTCCCCCTGATAAAATTTCTGCGGACGCCCGTGGTCCCACTTGTAAGGGCTTTATTCAGTTTTGTTTCACAGGGCTCTTACCCTGTGAATCAAAACTGAATGAATTCGAATTTCTTTATCATTAGCGCTTTGTGCTTGTATTGATAAGAGGTAGTAAAGGAGAACAAAGCCGAAAGCTATGCAAATATCTTGGATGATTTTTGCAGCCAGTCAAACCAAAGATATTTTAACAGTTTTGTTTAAATTTGAGTAAAAACAGTCTTCTAGCTGTTGGTGACGAAAGATTCCATAACATGTTTTGTTTGTTTTCACGTTTTGACGCCAAGCTGCATGGATTCAAACTTGGATATAGTCACTTTTGATATTGTCTATTACGTAATAACAATTTATGTCAGTTTCTTGTGCTTCTTAGTGCAAGTTTTAAAATAAGCAAGTCGATGTCTTTCGTGGTTCAACAATGATTCAACAATTTCAGCTTGTCTTTACAACTTTGCACACACGCAAAATAGATACAGTATTACCCTCTTTCATGTTTCAGTGAATCTCCAATCCTTCATAAAGAAGAATTGTGTGTGAAGCAGTAAATCTTAAGAAGTTTTTTTTGCTTCACTTTCTAACTCTAAAATTCTATGATGAAACAGGTAACAAGCTTGTTTCAATACAAACCTCACATGTCTCTTAATTTGCAAACCTGGCAGGATGTTTTTCAGGTGGAGACGGATTGCTGGTAGTTGTCGGCGAGGTGCTTGGGACGAATAGACTGGTTATGTTGGGAAAGCTGTGCTAGTGGTTGTGGCAGGTACTTTATTCTTGAACATCGTATTTAATCCACGATATTTGAAAAAAACTTGCCAAGTACAAACATAAACTAAACTTGACACTCAATCTCGTGAATTTCATTTTTTTACCCTCTGACTTGATTGAAACACGTCTGTTTGTAAACGCTTCTAATTTATGGAGGCACCTAGCCAAAAAGTAGCACTGTTTTTAGGCCAGGTGCTTTATTTGTCTACATACGGCTCGCGCATTGCACAGGTATAGCCAGTGATGCCAAACCTTGAAGGAATTTAAGCCGATACAAAACGTTAAAAGAACTGAACGCTTCGTATATCTTCAAAAACCTCTGAAAACAGTTAAAATTTTTCTGCATTATCTGTTTAACTCAGGGGTGCACAACCTGCGGTCGTGCGCCCACATGCGGTCGTCGATGAATATTTATGCGGCCGTGCATACATAAGTCAAAGCGAAAGTTATGTGCAATGAACGAAACTCAAGGAAATAAAACTGGATGGGTATTAATTCAAACTATGTTTTGCTGTTGTATTGGGATACTTAGTAGAAAAAACTACCCAAACATTAGCTCTAGTGCGCGTCAGAAAACACTCGGAGATGCATTTTTAAAGATAAACTCCACATAACAATTTCATGGGTGAAGATTCAACGATTAATTATTTTATTCACTGCACGTGTTCCGTTGTACCCAGTCTGGAGGAGGAAAGGTCGCACCAGTCCTGATTACAACGTCAGCGCATCCGTAAAATGCTTCTTGTGGACCTATTCCCATGTTGCAATTTCCTTGGTCGCCACAGCCCAAAGAGTTTCCCATAACTTGATTGTGTATTGTGTAACGTCTTCATTCCCACACTCAAGGCGCTAGATTTTAAGCATGAATCGCAGTAACAAGGAATACACAAATACATAAAAGAAGACGAGGATATATTCGTGACGGTAGTAGAGAGTATACGTTTGATGCCGCTAATACATTGACTTTGATGAAATACAAAGATTATAAGACACATGCATGAATGACGCCATCACGATTATTGTAATGTAGTACTGCGATGGCTTCCAAGTACATCGATTTATAAATTTTCTGAGGGAGTGGAAGGCTGCGAAGGGCCAGGAATTATTTAGGCTGCAGACCCTCAAGGACGAAGCTGCTTAGAGTGTAAAGGGAACAGTGTATAACAGTAAGTAAAAGTCTTTTGTTCTGATTATAAATGTAATATGTTCAATGCGGTTACATGGATTATTGAAGTAAAATGCGTTGTAGGCAAGGTCAAGCCATCAGAAGAAACTGGTTTAAAGTTGTCACATTATACATTTACTGTTTTCACACATTTAAAAATATTCGCGAATGCTAGAGAGGAATTGCCTCAAAAGTTATAAACTGGTGCAGCACTGTAATGGTGTCACGGAATTTAGGCAGGTTGAAAACTAGGCGTACAATCATGCATTGCGGAAAAGAATTCGCTGTCAACGTACGTATGGGAAGTGGGAACGAAAATTCACAGTTCAGTAGGCACATAGTTTGCTTTACATCTATAGGCTAAAGGCATCCCACTACTTGGTTTGATGCCATCAATTTTGTGAACGCAACAAAAAACAAACGATGCAATGTATAAACGGAGATACTTCATTATTTGACAGTTTCCACTGTAACAGCGTTAAGTAATTAAATCAATCCACTTGGTTTATGTACACCAATTAATAAGAACACAAAGTATGTTTCTAGTAGCTGAGTAATACATATTTCTTATACTCTGCCGAAAAAAGTGCCGAACACGTTTAATTCTTTATTTCTGAAGGATTCTTGACCAGATTTCTATTCACTATTTTTTATCATTTTAGCACCTGAGTTCGATGAACATCTGTAACGAGTTGAGAATAGTTGTTAAACGTAGCAGGTAGCTGAGAGTTAATATATCTGTACATGAATTTGCTCACTTCAAGATTGTATATATCGTTTAGTTGGAGAAATTTTTGCGTTTTATAAATGGGTAGTAACTTTGTTAGTCAAAAGTTTATTTGTGTTTAAGCATCTCCATGGCGCGGTTTAAAACAACAGATATTGGCTGTACATGACATGAAGCTTCTCTTCCCAGGCAATAGTCCCACTGTGCTCGAGAGTTTATTAAGCTGTGATAGAACATACGTAATGCTTGGTTATTAACAACATAATGTTTAACTTTGTACATTACACCAACATATTTGGATATAGTACAACACAACTGTTTAAAATGCTCTTCCCAAGTCAGTTTTTCATCTACAATTACACCAAGGTACTTGTAAGTCAAAGTTCTTTCAGTACTATTGCTGTTTACATTTATTACGAAGGATTCTGTGCTTATATGTTTGTCTGTAATCAGCATATATTTTGTTTTGGAAATCTTTAGTGAGAGTTTGTTTGCAGCTAGCCATTCCATTACTCTTGTCATTTCACGATCCCTTTAACGACCACCGGAGCCAATTAATTGGCTCGAGTTTGTTTTGTTATAACTCGCTAGCTGCTGCAGCTAGAGAGGTGTTCAAACCCTCTC
>JGI24021J15306_10007884_pt1 | contig 13028 bp, 11 predicted proteins | sample Ectturendosymbi1_FD_15306 | JGI IMG/M metagenome (IMG submission 15306) | reverse complement strand
ATGGACGGTGCAGCGAAAATTGACCCCATGCAGCAATAAGATGTTGAAACCTGAAGCGTACCAAATATGGCACATTGGTCGTTAGAGGGTTAACATGCTCAATTTAGTATTGATATATGCCAAAAGTAGGGCTACTGAGTAGTTGGCATATTGTTTGTTGGGCCAACTTTTTGAGTCTTTTTATATTGTAGTTCACACCGATTTGCAGAATTTATCTATTCCTCAATTGTTTTTTTATTCTTATTTTGTATTAGCATCCTGACCACCATATGTTAGAGACAGATAGGCAATGATAAGGTATTTAATATATGTGCTGCCAAATCAATAGTTACTTTTTTGTGTATAGTTGTTCATCACATCCCAGATCTTGTGTTTATAAAATGTATCATTTCAAAATCCAATGTGGAGAATACGCAAGGACTTTCTCCATTGAAAATGGTTTTGCTGAGCTTTTATGGTAAACAATTTGATACAAGGTGGTTTGCTCATACAAACAGAACCTGTTACTAAGCTTTTGGCCACAATCATCAAAATTCAGTCAAAATCACAACAAACACGTTTCTCACCTGTAATGTGTATTTTACCTTTGCAGTGCAGACACACAGATCTATGTAGTAGTAGTAGGATATTTAACATAAGTTTAAACTTATTATGGCTTGTACCGAAATCAAACCTTTTGGTCCAGAAATGTTGACCTATCTGCCCTGTTTAAATTTGGTGGCGTTAACCAACCATGTGGAAACATGTGGCATGGTGTTTGTTGACAATATTCAGTAATCTGAACAAAAAAATTTATCTCAAACCTATAAATATTTGAAGAAAACAGGTTGCTTCAAGAATTAAAAATCAAACTAAACACCCTTATGCAGAATACCTAAATTTTAAGCACTTTTTAAACCAGTGGTTCCCAAACTTTCATGAGCTGTGGACCCCTTCAAAAGAATCTCAACATATCGTGACACTTGGGTTATGCAATATCACAGCAAATCCACCTCGTGACGGCCTCGGCTTGTGACCCCCAAAGGGGGCTGAGGGCCCCATTTGAGAAACCTGGTTTAGGCTCAAACTAAGCAAATCAAGGTTTCAATTTGTGGGTAATCAACTTTCCACGAAATAACAGATTCCTAAGGTTTCACATCTAATTGACATACAATCTGCTGAATCAAAAGCTTTGCTAAAGGCAGGTTCAGCTTCATGCTATTTATATTAACTACTGTAAGTGATGTCAGCATTTATAAGTTAGGTATTTCAATATAGCTCAAATTAATTTTTTACATGTTACTTAACTTGCAAACCTTCGAAAACAAAACAGCCTTTGTTGTTTTGGTATTCAAAAATAATTAAAATTAAAGGAACAACTCATGGATGATTAAGATTGTCAGTGAAAGCATATGTGGATGCATTATCCTTTACTTCAAGATTTTTAATTATTATATACATACACCAAAGTATACATTAACTTTACATTCAATCTGAATCTCCTACATGTTTCTATGACAACTGTAATAATTTCTGAAAAATTCAATAGGAAAATCTGTTATTTATCAAGCAAAGTGACCAGTGAAAACGTTAATGAAGCAAATAATTTCACCTTTTGGTTACTGTTCGCACATGGTGTACTCAGCAAACACATTTTAGTGAAGATACCATAAATTTCATTTAGCTGTCTTAGATACTTAGCTAACACTTTTCATAGTTAATTGTTTTTGAAGAATGGAAAAACATGGCAAGTTCGTGTAATACAGTACAACGTTTACAATACATGCACCTCATAAGCATACTCACTTATTAGCAGATGGGGAAACATCTACTATACAGTTACAGGAAAAGCCTCATTATCAAACCGAATATACTGAAAAATCCAGCTATAAAACATGAATCCATTGCAACCTAATGCAAGTTTCAACAAGGTTTTTGCTCCAGATTTAATAGTCAATAATTAAAAGCACATTGGAATTAAAAACAATTGGAGACATACAAAAATTTGCTTGGAAACACATGAATGCATACATGGAAAAATAAAAAGCAGTGCCAGGCATTTCTTGGTGAAAAGCTACAAGCTTTTAGCTGTTTCAGGGTGTTTGCTGAGCACACTGTGTGTTATTATTATATATTAGACTCAACAGAGCTAGCATCTCAAACTAAAAGACAACATATATATATATCTAAAATACGCACTGAAGGGGCAAGTTTTTCATAGCTTTCATAGTTTCATAGATGTTTTACAAGGAATATGGCAAGTGTTGGACCAGTTTATGGCAAATATTGGAAAAAAACTTTGGCAATGTTTTAGTCCTTCAAAAGCAAAAACCCAAAATAATGAATTAGACAACACCAAAAATTTTTTAAATTAGCCTATCTTGTTGGGAAGAAAGATTTTTCAATATTCACTGCAGGTCTTTTTTTGAGGAAAATGTTAGGTACCCAGTATGGACCTGTAGGGATCCGATTCTCTAATTCTAGAGACCTGATGATAATTTTCTGATTCCAGGGACCCGATATTCAATTCTAGGGACCCGAATTGCGTCCCGTAGGGTCCCAAGAACACCTTAAAAAATCCTGCTTATTGATTTTACTTGCACAATAAATATGAATTGTAATTCACATCTTTCCATACTTTTAAATTTTTAAAAGTAAGTAATATTTTCCTAGAAAAAGTTTTTTTTGTGGGAATTAAGATGCTCACACATTCAGAAGGTAAAATACAACCTGTTTAGATTGTAGGTTCTGATTCTTGGCAATAAGATTTTGTTTGATTAAAAAAAATGTGAGAAGTGGGTGTATTATTTCAGTTTAAATCAATATTCACAGTATCATTATTTCAGATGCACTTCAACGTCACTACCACTACAAAGACCTGAAGCACATAAACAGCAATTCCATTTTAAAATTAACACATAGTTAATATATTTTACTTTTGTGAATGAAGAGCAACACTGCAATGATTGCAACAATTCTTCAAGCAGTAATCAAATTAATTCATATATTATGTGTACTTGTAGAAAATTCACAAATTAATGTTGAACTGCATTTTTACTGTTAAGTTTAGGTATTCAATTGATAAAAGAATACAAAATGGATTTTTTTATTATTTCTGACAACTGGTTTCCAAAGAATGGCAAAAATTTGGCATAAAAAACATTGCCAAAACAAGTCGGGAATTTTTTGGAAAACAGTGATTTTTAGCAATATTGGCCTAATTTTGCACCATCTGGTAACCCTGGGCATCGGTAACACCAGCACAGCAGAGGTGGACGAAGTCTAAATTTGACTCTGCATATAGGCTACTCCAGTGAACTCACTCTCCAAAAAATGCTCCTCTCTGGCAAATCATGGAAATATTCTAGTGCAACTCTGACTTAATGCTGCACAATTGCAAGTTCTGCAGGAACATGTGGGTGTCATCAAATGTAAGTCCGACCATTCCGACTATTCCCATCACGCGCCGCTCACCGCATAAATATGCTATACTTCAAAATGACGACACCGCAGATTGCGAACTTTGCATTTCTGTACATAATTTCTGGTTTGGTGAATTATGTATGCGTACTGTTACGTTGTTTTAAATCTCGCATATGAGCTTTGCATTTCAGTGTACGAATGTTGGCTGCACCTTACAATGCATGTGCAGTAAATTTCAGTGCGCAAATGTTGGCTGCACCTGATATGCCTCTACAGTAAGTATGCAGCATACGCGATGCAGCAGCAGTAGATTTTGTTGTGATAATGCTGCAAAACGGTGTTGCCGACCTAACCGCGCTCTTTGTATGAGAGCTTTTTTCTTTTTACAACACAGTGCTCGTCGCCCAAAGAGCCTGCCGCTTGCAACGCGCTCTTTCTGTGAGAGTATGCTCTTTGCGCGCCTCCAGGCGCTGGCGGTTGAGATGCGGCAAGCGGCGCGTGATGAGAATAATGGGAATAATCGGACGTACACTTGACGAGACCTCAACAGATATTGCCAGACGTCCTTTAATGCAGTGGTTCTCAACCGTCGGTCCGCGGACCTGTGCCGGTCCGCATAGATTTTTTGCTGGTCCGCAAAACAACCTAGGTTTTTTCGACTTACCGTCAAATAACTGAAAATGTTTAGCGTTTATCTGAATTCGGTAAAATCGTTGACAACGACGTGTTATTTGTGACTAAATAAAGTGGATATTAACATGTAAAACAAAGCTCTTGTGTAGTTTCATAACTATTTTGTACTTGAAAAAGTACAATGGCAGTTGTTGGTAGTTGGACGCACAGCCGAACCCGTTTTTCGTTTTGTTATTCGCATTGTATTATCGTGCTTTTATTCGCTGGCGAATAAACAAAAATTGTTGGTAGTAAGCAGGTTTTTGAGGTTTAGCTTAGGTGACCGCTAGGAAATTTTCAGAAACGATTATCTGAAATTTGTATCATAAACTTTTGGTAAAGCACTCGCAGCAGTTAAATTATATATATTGCGGATATTTGAAATAGTAGGTCAACAAAGCAACAGATAATTTTGCAGTTTTTTGAAAAGGACAAATGTCAGTTTTCAGTAAGGGACAACCCTCAAACTGGGCATGAAGCAAGTACCAGTACCGTATTTCAAATTTACAACAAACTGCAAAAGGAGAGTGTAGAGATATGTTGACAGAAGCAAGAGGAAGTAAAAAACGAAAAGGAGAATTCGCCAGTCAATATTGATATAAAACACTTGCAACTTAGCTTTACTGCAGCTCCATGTAGTAAACAGATTCCGCGACCCTTATGCTTTATATGCTTCCAAATTTATCAAACGATGCAATGAAACCTTCCTAACATGCTTGTTAGCCACCACTTTCATTCGAAGCCCAGCAATCTTCAAGACAAACCAAAGACTATTCAAAGAGGTGAATAGTCAAAAAAAGAAAACAAAACGATGAAAGCTGCTGAAAGGTCTTTTCTTAATGCATCGGATCTGTGTTCTATTGAAATATCTAAAACAAAAACCTTTCATCCCTTGGGAAATGTTACTAAAACCCTGCATCCTATTTTAAAGCTAAAGAAGCTTGGAGTCCTCAAGCAGCTCAAAACTTGAGCGTATACCACTTTCTAACGACACTGCTCAGGGAAGCATTGGAGATATGTCACATGTCGAGGAGCAGGTTTAAGAGTCGAAGAAGTCGAGGTATTTTGCAATTCAACTCGACGAGTCAACTGACGTGAGTAATTGTGCTATTCTTCCTTGTTTCGTGCGTTGTATGGGAAAAGAAATTTTGAGGAAGAACTTCTGTGTTGCACTTACGAGGACGAGGCACCGGACTTTAGATTTCTTAACGAATACTTTAGTGAGAAAGATATAGACTGGAGAAACTGCGTCAGAGTGTGCATAGATGGAGCTGCAAGCATGACTGGCTGGTGTAGTTCCAAAAATAAAAAAGTAGCGCCTAAAGAAATGTTGCTTACTCTTTACATAATCCATCGGGGTCATTTAACTGCAACGAAACCGCCTGCTGATTTGAAAAACGTGCTAGATAAAGTGATGAAAACTGTTCATTGAGTTAGAAGTCAAGTCTTGAACTCCAGACTGTTCAAAACACTGTGCGAAGGTATGGTCTCGTAATTTGAACATCTTTTCCATACAGAAGACGTCTTTCAAGAGGACGGGTTCTTTCGTGTCTTGTTGAGGTCAAGTGCGAAACAAACAGTTGTTAAGGAAAAGGAACTCTCCATTACCAGAATTTCTTTTGAATGAAATGTGGGTGAGTAAGCTAACGTAATTGGGGTCTGGGGGATGTATTTTGCCATTTGAACAAGCTTAACAGATCTCTGCAGCGGTTTTGCACAAATAGCTTTGCACTGAGAAATACGACAGACGTATTCAAAAAGAAGCTGGAACTTTGAGACAGCTTTGTACAGAAGGGATATACAGAGGTGTTTTCGACTTTAAACAATTGTTGACAAGTTCTGATGTTAAATGCTAAAGAGTTAGTAGACATCCTAAGTCAGCGTTTTAAGGAGTTAGCTAACAACTTCGACTATTTTCTCCTGAACGTGAGGATAGTCGAACTGGAAAACTTCGGTTGAACAATCCTTTCCTTGAAGTTGTAAATGAATGAAAAGTTAATCGCTGTTGAAAAGAAAGTCTGCTCGAAATGTGCTGTGAGACTACTTTTCTGCTCAGACATAAAAATGAATCACTGTCTCAATTCTGGATATCTCTTGAAAACGAATATCCGTTTCTCAGTCTCAATGCAATCAAAATGTTACTGATATTTTCAAGAACTTATGCGAGAAAACTCTTTCAGCATTAGCTGAAAACCAGACAGAGAAATCGTTTGGATGCCAACGCAGAATATCGTCTTTCTGAAACTTCATTGCAGCCATATTTATCTCGCGCACTTACAAGGATACAGCAGAAAATGTAACACTAGATTTAATAAATTGCTTTGAATTTTGCATTTTTACCAAAGTAATGCGTTGCGTTAAGTATACAACAGCTTTGGTTTACAAAATGATTGCGATAATCTGTTCCGCTCATTGCGATTGTATGCTGTTGGTCCGTAAAAAATTTTGCGCTTTTTACCGGTCCGCTGGTGTGAAAAGGTTGAAAACCACTGCTTTAATGCGAAGGACTTTCCTTGAATTTGCTATCAGAACTGGTTATCATGACCTAGATCCTTGAAAAACGTTTTGTTGTCCTTGAATATTTTCCAACGCGGCCTACTTGAAAATTCTTGAACAGTTGTGAAATCGTTCAATATTAAACTATATTACATTGAACATTCAACAACCAAGATTGAAGAATGTGATATTCATGGCTTGAATTGTTGAACACGAAGTTATTCTACATCAGGGGTCTCCGAACTACGGCCCGCGGGCCAAATCCGTCCAGCGAAGCCATTTCATCCGACCCCCGAAAGTATTTTGCCCATCTTCCTGTTTCGCAAATTGGTATTTTGCCAATAATTAAAAAGTAATAAAATTGCGAAAAATTTGTTGACTTGGTACCGAAACAATCACATTATGAAAGATGTCCGGCCCTCAGACTGTTGAGTAATACCTTATGTGGCCCTCGGACTGTTGAGTAATACCTTCTGTGGCCGTCGGACCAAAAAGTTTGGAGACCCATCGTCTACATGCCTTGTTGCATGCGTCCAGAAGTCAGACTTCCATTTTATCAAAACGTAGTTTGTGTAATGATTGTTGTGGAAAAATGCATTATGCTAGACCAAGTAGTGGCTCTTCTCGCATTTTCAACTGCAAAGAAGCAAGATACTTTTGGTGCTTACGAACAAAGTAACACATTTGTGCAGCCTGCTGTTCAGACAACAAGATGGAATTAAACAGTGTAGTCAGAGGAGTTTATTTAGCAATCAATGTTAAGCTTGTCCCAACAGAGTAGTACTGTCAGGAACGGATTTACGCATAGGCCATGGCCTAAGGACCTGCGCTTTCGGGGACCCCGCGCAAATCTTCCTATGACGAATTAATGATAAGCAAAAATTTGTGAAACTGCGCAAAGGCATAACTCACAATTTACCTTGAAACGAGTGGAAATGCATATGTCCACTCTAAAATGTTTACTATAGACTCTTATGCATTCAATTTGAATAATAGCTAATAATGCCTACATCGTAGGCGAAATATATACTCTGTAAGATCTTAAAGTCTCTGATTCTTTACTAAGAAAGGACTTTCGATAGACCCTAGACTCTTATCAGTACAATAACAACACGACATTATTGTATCTGGGCGTGAGAGAGATGCAGGACGTCTGCATGAAGGCGGTTACAAAAAGGAATGAAAAAGAAAAATAGGCTACTTAATTGATGTTCAATTTTCCACTGACAAAAAGCTTGCAACAACGCAGGACCGCCTGGCACTGCAAAACTCCGATGAATAGCATTATTGTCAGTATTGGATCCTGCGTTTGGTGTTTTTACAAGATTTCGCTCAAACAGCGATTGCTTGTTGAAACTCTGTATGTTGGTTAAATAATCTAGAACAGTTTCTCGTGAGTTTTACAGGGAAAAACGTCTCTATATTGCGCTTACTTCATATGGTTAGCTGAGGGTCTTGTGACAACACTTTTCTGTTGTGCGAAACTTGTCTTCATGCTGTTAACCGTCGGCCTATGGTGTAGAGCAGGGCTTCTCAAACTATTGGTCGTTGCGCCAAATGGGTTGCGAAATGTAATTTTGGGGTTGGAAAGCCAACTGGCTTGACAAATTAGATACAATAATTTTTGTAAAAATTGCAAGAAAATGAAAGTAGGCCTGCAGTGAATCTATTTCTACTGCATTTGTATTTTTAGAGGCAATATCGTATTTTATGCTGTCAGTTGTTTACTATGATGCCTGCGTGAGCTTTCAAATCTTAGTAAAAACCAGGCACAACGAGTTATGCATTGTTACACCATGATTGTTTTAAGGTATTGACCAATACTGACCTTATTGCATTCATTCCGACACGAAGGCATGCTTCTGTTTAGACTTTTGGTGTTCTCTAGGTGCTAGGCTAACTGCTTTGAGAAGACACCGAGTAGTTGAAACCTTCATACACAGTTTCAGAAGCACTTTTTACTTTGATTCAGGAGAATTTTGATCCACAAACCACACACAATTGAAACTTTAGGATGGCATCGCCAGCCATGCCCAGGATGAGTTTGCGGTGTTATTAAACGACAAACGTTTGCAGCTGGAATTTTCAAAACAGAGTATAGCCCATGTCATTTTTGGATAAGAACAAGAAATGAATGCTCAGTCATTTCTGATCTTGTCATTCATAAACTCTTAGATATTTGCACAAGATATTTGTGTTAAGCGGTATTTTCAAAATTGATAATCAAATCCAAAAACAGATCCTTTTTGGAAAATGTTAAGAATTCCCTTCGCCCCGCATTGTCTTGTATCAATCTAGGAATGATTGGTCTGTGTAAAAATTATCAAGTGCATCCATCCCAGTGTTGTGCTTGATAACTTCTAATAAACTGAATTGTTTTTGTTAATTATTTTTCGCCTTACTGTTTCCATTACGTGGTAGTTTTATTACTGTGTAGTTACTTTCGTGGTTTATGTGCATTTGTAGGAGTTCTCCATTGACAAAAGTGCATGTTGAGATTTGTAATGAGACGTTGACACATATCGTTTAGATCTTAGCCGGCTTTGTCCAACCCAAATTGCTTACTGAGTCAAAAATTATGTCACTATCTTAACCAGGGCCGCATATTGAATGACATATTAATGATGGCCGAACATTTACTGGTTTACTTTTTAAACTAAATTTAGCTTAAGTTAATACACTGAATGCGTTCGATTCCTAACTGCAATGGTGACAGGCTTGATGAAGTGTCACTTAGGACCACCTGTATCAAAAATGTTATATTAAAGATTATCAAAACAAAGACTGGTTGTCAGTATGTAGGATACTTTCACTACAGCAAAACCTAAACTGGGTCGCATGCGGCCCGCGGGTTGGACATAGCTGATCTAGCCTATCCGTCAGCTGGGCCGCATAGACAACACTTTTTTTAAATGGGGTCACAGAACAAAAAAGATTGAGAAGCCCTGGCACCGAGGATGAAAACACTATATTTTGTATTGCTTGGCATATGACAACTTCAAAGCGACATAAATAAGCTCTGAGTCCACTGAATGTATTGTGCGTGTTTGTTTCATTAAATATGTGGCTACTATTACTATAAAAATGAGTTTACGTACAGGTAATCAGATCGAGAGTCAGAAGATATTTTCGAGAGCGGCAACATAGTCCCGCATGAACCTGCATACATCCAAAAAACAAACCTACAAAAAATACTAGAAATCAGGGAAATTTAACGAAGAGAACTTCTGAACTACGCAAAAGAGCTTTAAATCCCAAGAAAAGATCGCAATGCCATTTGTCCTTCAGAAGAATGTACGAAAGGCTTTAATTTCTCATGAACATCTAATGTAGAACCAAAGTCGCCAGAACAAAAGATAGATATTTGAGGTGGGCACTCACATAGGAGAGGGCATACTTTCACGCTTTTCAGACACATGGCCAAATAGGTCACATATGCTTAAGGGCCCCAAAACTAAGATGGCCTAGAGCCCTGCGCTCCCTAAATCCGTCCTGAGTACAGTTGGTGCCGGTGGATTATGGATGTTAAGTATGCTGGGTGGACTTAGGCCTTAGTCTACTGTATCGTTGTTAACATTTACAGCTATTTGAGATACAAAATGTTAGTAATATAAACGTGTGCCATGGAGCTTAACGAGTCTAAACATCAATAGGTTTACGGATGCGTATTTCGGCCAGCTGAAAGCACGGTGCGCATGCAAAATCACTTTACGCTAATCACCAAAACCTTCATCGGTGCTAATGGCTTTGACCGCCTTGCTGGCCTCAAGTTTGTTCCTACGGTAACAACGTTTTCATTACTGAACGATAAGCTTGATTCTGATTTCCTGCAAATGTTTGTTAACATTTGCATTTCATTACATCTGTAAATAATCGTCGTTAATTAAATGGCTGTGCATAAGACCCAATTCGTTTTGTTAAGCTCGTTCAAAAATTTTTAGTTGCAAACTATGAGCGTCTTACGAGTATTTGCGGAAAAATATTTCAGAATATCATATTTAATTCGTACAATTTGTAAGTGCCGTGTAGTGAATTCATTGTAAATGTTCGGAATGTCTAGTCCCCTGCACAAACATGAAGCCCCCAAATGAAGACTTTCTGGCGACGTTTCTGCAGAAAATGTGTCGGCAAGTGGAACTAAAAATAATGAAACAAGAAAAAATAATTGTGATATTTTGTTGTGAAGGCCATTTGGCCTCGGAATGTGCCATGACGTTGATATAGTTTTTTTAGAAGCCACTATTAGGGGCCCCCTGTAAGCACTTTGAGGGTGCCTAGAGTTTGGCCGCTACGGAACTGGGGCCAACCATGGTGAAATTTTATTTTGCCTGCCCGAAACCAATAAGAGAACAACCTTCTTTTAGGAAAATATAAGATTGCAAACTCCAGGGCATCTAAATCCCCCTTGCCTCCTTGCGACGCCCACGTAGCCAGGTATATTGCCATAATTTAACTTACAGTAGAACACCATACAGGCTGCAAAGAATTTAGCAGATGAATTATGAAAACACTCATCAGAAAATTCAGCTTTGCACCCAGTACTCACTTTGAAGTCAACTAAACGTGGATTGTATTCCTGTAAGCCTGCATAGACATATTTTAACAAGCCCCGTAGTTTTATACTGTGTGAAAAAAAGCTTGCGCAAGCGTATTTGAAGCTATTTACTCAGGCACATTGGTCACACTCACACTAAAAATGAATTTTTTTAACTTGTGGAAGTATTACTACAGATTCACTTATGCTTCTTTCCACGCAGTATAAAACTACGTGGCTTACCGCTATCAGCAATGACTGTCTCGCTGCATTACTTGCCATAAACGTCTGCGTTGGACAGTCACAAGTGGCAAAAGACTTGCTACCGTAACTTGAAGCGAACCTTTGAAGATTTGTGGCCATGTTATTGTTAGCATTAAAGGACAACAGCAGAACAATCAGCTCGCAAGTGCGGCAACTTCCCTTTGCAGGCAAAGGAGCGGACATGAGTGAACTGCAAACTGCATGACACCAAAATAGTGAATCTGGCTGTTGTGTAGTCAGTGTCATACCGGAAAATAAACTCTCATTGCAAAAATTAAACCAAGTAATCGGATCTAGCCGACTGCCTTTATATTTACAAAAATTTGGGTTCTTAGTCCCAATTTCCAGGGGGAAAATGCTCGTTTTGCACTTGCTGTGGTTGCTGTTTAGTGCAGGGTTTCTCAAACTTTTTTGTTCTGTGACCCATCTTGAAAAAGGTTTTTCAATGCGCTCCCTTGATAAAAAGCCTAGATGTTAATGATAGCCTACGTGTAAAAATCTCATTACAACTCTCGCGGCATTTTTGTCTTGGGTGAAATCATACAAATGCACACAATCCACAAAAGTATCTATACCAGTGGTTCTCAAACTTTTCTGAACGATGACCCCCAATTAGGGTATACAATTTTCTGTAGACTCCATGGCCTAGCCCAACAGTTACTAACACAAGGATAGTATGTGTCAAAATGAATTTGAGTACTTTTTACTTGAAATGCATGATAAAATAACACACGATCCGAAAATATGCTTAGAACTATAGATGTAATCATAACATAAAACAACAATTGTTCTCCATCCTAATGCGTAGCCTACTGCTGTACTGCCAGGCAGTGATGCCAGATTATTTTCCAAGAACAAGCAATAAATTTGAAAAACAAGCCAAAAATAGGTAATTTAACCGAAAAACAAGCCCAAAATGCTTTGGCAGGAAAATTCAACAAAACGAAAAATTAGCAAGAAAATCAAATAAAGAATCAGGGTCAGGGTGGCAAATCCGAAAAAACAAGCCGAAAATGAGCAAATCTTCACAAAAACACGCCCAATCTGCTTTTAGCAGTAAATTCAAACAACAAAAGTGCCATAAAATTTGAAAAAAACAATCCGCAAAACAGAAATCTGCAAAAAACAAGAAAATTTCAATTAAAACAAGCCCAAAAGCAAACAACCCGCAAGTCTTCAAAAACACCCGCAACTCCAAAAAAAACAAGCCCAAATTTGCGGGAAAAGGGCAAGGCTGGCAGCACTGTTGCCAGTCTAACATCTGCCGAAATGCGACACAGGCACCATAATATTGTTTGTGACGAGTAAAACAGAACAGTTTTCATAATATCATCACAATGAATGATTTAATAAAAAACTATTCGCATCGAATGTACCAGGGCCGCCAAGCCGCGGTTCGCGAGCTGCATGCAGCTCTTTGAGCTTTCCGAAAAAAATTGTTTCTATTTCTACATATTGCAAAGTGTAGAAATATTGTTAAGTGGTACTGTGGTCAGTGACGGATTTACGCATAGGCCATGGCGTAGGGGCCCGCGCTTTTGGGGCCCCGCCCAACTCCTTCCAATGACGACTCATTATTAACTTAAAATTTGCGAAACTGTGAAGAGTCATGACTTCACAATTTACTTTGAAACGAGCGAAAATGCAAACGTCTAGTCTA
>JGI24021J15306_10007883_pt1 | contig 13028 bp, 6 predicted proteins | sample Ectturendosymbi1_FD_15306 | JGI IMG/M metagenome (IMG submission 15306) | reverse complement strand
GGGGCGGCCATTAGGATTTTCCACGAAGGGCCATTAGTGATGAAATTTCATTTTAACAACACGAAACAAAGATCAAAAATTTTTATAATAAAACTGTAGTAGGACAATATCAAATTTCAAAATCCATGGAGGGCCATGGGCCCCACTGCCCTACCTTGCCCCCCGCGCATGACTGTTAGACTCGCTTCCCGAGCCAGCAACGGATTTTTTTTAAGATTCCCATGCTGACTAACTTCAATGCCCCTTTGCGCTTTCTGTTCTATCTCGAGTTTCATTTCATCACGATGTTACTCTATGGCAAACTGGTAATTGAACATGAATTTACACCAAGAATGAGAAATAAGAGACGTAGTTGCTTGCAAGAAAACAAATTAAAAGCCAGAATTTGGTTAATAATGACAGAGCTTAGCTTTCCCATTACACCTTTCCAGCGATCGTTGCTCTGTAAGAGTCAAATACTCTGCAAGAGAAATACTTCATTATCGCGTACGAACCAGACTCCAGAGGACAGTCACATAATGCAGTAACAAAATGTAAATGTAAGTCCGTCAAACGGCAGATGTATCAACTTGTCCAAGTACATCAAGCACGATTGCGAAAACGCAGGTGAAATCATTATGCTGCGCATGATATTGTCAGAGACCTGCTTGCCATCAGCCTCCTCTTTTCATGGGTCGGGAATGGTACTGGCAGACTCCTAATCGGAGGCAGCATCGGATTTTCCTTTGTGTCAAGCATCGTCTTTACAGGATCAGCGTTCACTATGATAACACTGGTTTCGGTGCTGCGTTTTGCTTTGTCGAAATCCTGGGTTGTTGGCTGCGGTCAAGGAAAGCTGTTGTAACACCTGGGTTTCTGGTTCCAGTTAACACCGTGTTTTCCAACCAATATTTTCGCTTGGTTTATGTTAAAGTGAGTTGTAGACAACGAAATGATTCCAATTCCTTGAAGTTAACGCAACTTCCAAGTTTAAGAGGACTTTGAATACTTGTTCAATTTTTAAGCTAAAAGTTTTTTCCACAATGACCTAATATACTATATAATTTACAAACTGAGCGATGCAGGCCCGCAACCAGGGTGGACATATAACTTTGTTAGTTGCTAGGTGCAATAACAAGCTGTAATCTTTTGCATTCTCCGGAAATGTCAGCTGGTTGCGACTCTGGAAGGATGCATGGCATATTAACATTTGAGCTTAATCACCTATTTCTACACAGGACAGGCTTACTGTCTTCACTTAATCCATGCGACATGACCAAATGAATCATTTTTTGTGATGTGCAGCCAAGCCATGATTGTCAAGTGCTGAGTTGATTCTAAATAAAGTTCTTTCAAATACAGGTAGATTGCGAATCAATTACAAATTGTTTGGTAAATCTGAGAAATTCACTGGACTTGATAAAATAAAATCAAGTCCAGTTGGATTCATACAATGAATTTAATTTCTGGTAAATCTGATGTTTATTAAATTCACATGATTTGGTCAATTTTCTGTTTTTAGGAGTTCAGCTAACGTTTTTCGAATTGAGAAAAAAATGTTACTCATGTCGCGATGTTCAAAATCAAAAGTCGTGACCATTGATATTTTTTTCAAAAAAATGTGGCTCGTGAGGTGTTATAAAATCACATTTAGAAAATGTAAACCGTGCTGTCGAAAAGCTCCTAGAGCGACTACACTCAGGTCAAGTCAGTGATGTCAGTCAGGCAGTCGCCGCCAGTTTTCTGTGCTTCTATTAAAGAAACAAGGTTTCTAGACCTTGTATAGTGCAAAATTCTGCAGAAAAGTAAACACGAAATTTTCCTTTCATTTTGTCCACGGCCTACCTAAGACAACTTCCGTAGGTCGTGGTTTGTCAATACATCATAAAAAAAATAAATACAGAAATATTGGTTTAGGGTTAGTAATTTCGTGGTATTTTTTCGCAACAAAATTTCGTCAAAGTTTTATTTTACTGTGGATTTACATTCAATTGTTGTTGTGATATGCAATATTTATCTTGCAAATGCATATTTAATTTATTCAAGAAACGTTTTCAGAGCATTTTTTGCAAGCTCTTGAAAATATTTTCCTTGCAAAGCTTTTTCAAAAATGGTACTGTACATTTGGAACTAAAGAAAATTAACTTGAAACAAATCTTTATGCAAGTTTACATCTGTGGTGCAAAACACATTTTATATTCTGTAAAATCCGTTGCTTTCTTATCATCAAACAGGTAGTTTTTATTGGTGCTTTTGGAATCTCGTTTGATCAATCCAATAGCGCTAAAGTGATATGTTGATCTGTATCGGCGAGTTTTGTGTTGCAGAGTTAACCATAATTTGGGTGCATATACCACCTACACCAGCGAATTATCTCGTGCCATACCAAACGTATCAGTGTAACTGAAGACCAATTGGACCATTTTTATGGACTAACAACTAAAGTCGAGAATTGAAGGCTCTAAGCTTGCTGTGCTGTTCTCAACCTTTCTGTCGCTGCGGATCCCTTCGTTTTGTCAACGTTTTTCGGTTATTGAGAAATTAGATTTGGTCGCTTTTTAGCCTCAGCAAAGTGTACAGCCGCACAGCCGAGGTGGACCGAGTCTCATTTTACTGACTCCGCATCCGCTCCAAAGCCAAACCGTTTTGCTCCGCATCCGTAAATCTTTGAAATATTCAAGTCCGACTCCGTCTTGGCTCCGCAAAGTTCCAAAGTTTACAATAATTTATATGCACGTTGCTTAAGTTTTGCATAAAGTAAAGTAATTCCAAACTACATGATGTTTTTCTGTTAAAAGAGAACTCTACGCCAGCTGAAACAACGACCTTCAAGTATGCCAGCTTGAAACAGATATTTTGTAATTTTTGCAACTTCAGTTCAGTTACTAACAGCTGAGCAGCTCAATGCTGACAGCGTATTGCCAAAAATGAACGTATTTAAAGCAAAGCAACATGTCATTTAAAGAATACTCATTATGCTTGCTTTGTAGCAGTCTAAATAATCCAGTACCTTTTTGTCTTGTTGCAAGACAATACCTTCCCACTAAAGCTCAATATGCATACAGCACCACTACAGAACTTTTCTTGATGCAGTTTTTACATCTTCACTTTTAACTTTGCACTGTTTTCTGTAACACGAAAGATGTAGCCATCCTTGCGACAATACTCAAGTCAATGATAACTGTAGAATTCTAAGTAAGCCTCAATCATGCCTGTCAGCAACTTTCTTTTGCTGGCGCTGCATTACTGTTCATAACATCAACGCAAAGTAAGCGTCACAGGCTAGTGTGTCGGCCAGTAGATGGCGCCACATGCAAATAAATGGTCACCGCTAGATGATGCCTATGAGTAACAAGTCTGTGATAGTCACCACAAGCGAATTATCGTAATTCTCTTATCCCTATATAATGATAGTGCAGCCTAGTAGTAGTAGAGTGAACTCAGTGAGGGAGCTCTATTGCTGTTGGCTGCTTTCCTGTTAGTTAATGCCCCGAATTGCCATCTTTCGCTTGTGTTTGCCTCAGTAGTTCAAGGCGATGCAGTCAAATGCAACACTAGGCTGCATCACAGAACCATGGCAATAACCATCAATCAAACCATAAGCAAGCTATCAGCAAACAGCGCAACTAGGATTCGGGTACGATGGACAGTTCCCCACAACTGGGCATATTGTTCAACTCCTCAGCTTGCCAAACTGAAACTTTGAGCTGATTGCAAATCCACATGTATGAAGGAAAAGTTGTAGGCGAATAGGTCGATTTCGCATGTCCAATTCATATTAGATTTTGCGTACCTTGATACTAGCAAACACTAACTTTTGACATGAAAAGGTTCGAAAATGCTGTGACTTGACTCTTGCAAAGAAAATAAAGAAGAAATCAAACTCCTGGCCCTCTGCTTTTCTCCACCTCTGGCGTGCAGTCCATCAAATCACCACAGAGCTCACACCTGACCTTTAACTCCGAACATTCGTATTTCTTAGCGCAAAAAAACACTTTATACAAATAGTTAATGAACAAAATTTGCCTGAATACGCTTATACAGGATGCACATTCAAATAACCTGGCAGTTGTCACAAAGCTTTGTGTAAAGTGAATGGTTTGTTAAGATCGCGAGGCTTATATGGAGATATGTGTTTCATTGCTCTTTTGTTTTGTCGAATACGGGGAACGGTTAAATAACTTATCACACCTTCTCCGTTTCTGATTTAGCTGGCATTGAAAAAGTTCAGCATCCCGTTTCTATGTCCTGCAGAGCACATTTCCATCCCACAACGCCTGCCTTACTTTATCTGTAGAGAGAAAAATACTTCACAATGGTGTTCGGCATCTAATTAATTTTATGGTTATAGAAGTTAGAACACTTGCATCATGGATGTCTTGCCATGCAGGGTCGGTGTCGAGGTCCAATTGAATCATTTTCTACATCAAGGGTCGGGAACCTTTTTGGCCAAGGGAGCCATGAAACCTACGCATTTTTAATTGTATTTGCGTGACAGCTATATAATATTTTTCAACACTTAATGCAACTAACTTACTGACCAAAGTGTGCATTTTTAATCAAAATCAACAATTTTAAACAATTAATGGTAAATGTCTGAATTTTCTCTTCAATAACATGCTTCTTGCTGTTAATGCGACTTTTGGTGTTGTTGATGGCTTTGTAGTCTGGTAGATGGAAAATTACAGAAAGAGTTTCATTCGTAATCGTAACAATCGTGTTAAGAAAACATCATGCGAGCCAGATGCCGTCATCAAAAGAGCCACATCTGGCTCGCGAGCCATAGGTTCCCAACCCCTGTTCTACATTGTACTCCTAAGTTAAGAATCCTAACTCGTGCCTTTTGAAATGGTACAATTTCTTTTCAAACTTTTATTGTTACAGAATTTTTGCTGTGCACCACGATTTTCACTGATTGCTAGTTTCTACAAAATTACAGCCAAACTTCATTCACGTTAAGGAGAATTTTCGACCCCGGAAATTTTTATCGGAAATTTCCACTCCGACCCCGCAACCCTGTCGCCGTGATATGTACTTTGGTGGTTAACATGCAAGTGTTTGTTTCATCCTCGCTTTTCACGAAACGTACCTGCAATGAGTCGTTCCAACCGCCTGAAAATCGTGAAATCGACTAAGAGCGTCGTGTTTTCGCTAACAGTGAAATAAAAAGGTTTTTCTCCAAGGACGGAGAATAAGCCGCACGTTTAACCTGGCATGACGCAACTATTGTGTTCAATCCAAAGTTTACGAATTGAAAAGGAAATTTTCAACTACGCACGCTAAGTGTGGATAGGATTTACAAAAGCAAGCAATTGATTTGGTGAGAAGTTGGAAAGAAGACCAAATCTTGTTTTGAGAAAAAACTTAGAAGGAACCTTTTGAATTTAGCTCATTTTTCATGATTCCCTACTATTAATTTCTGAACGTTGCCCTTACACTAAAAGGTTCGTCCGTCCCTGGGTTGTACATTAAGTTTCTTGCAAGTCAACAAGATTCGAACAGCTGACTGACACGATGCGAGAAGAATCGTGCTCGAAAATCCCTTCATCTTTTTGGACGGGATTTCCAACGCCGCTCAAACAGCTACACCGCGATCAACTTCCGTCGCAGACCACTGCAGCAATAGTGCAACAATCTTGGAATCTACGTTTCTGCTGCAGAATGACAGCCTGTTGTTTGTTCACTTATTTGTCTGAATGGAACACAGTTGACCAAAGCCTTCTCCACACAACGAACAGTTACTTTTATGATTGTATGTAGTATATTTTAAAGTTTATTGCACTGCTTGACAGAAGACTAATTAATGCAACTACACCACATTAACATAACCATGGCTGACTACACTAAGCTAAGCGTATGTGGGAATGAAGTATTACAGACAAATAAAGCTATTGCAGTTTTGCAATTTATACGTTTTTAGCCACACAACTCAGGTACACTGCAACACACACACTTCTGAAACAAAAGCTTAGCATCCAAATAGAGTCCCATTTCGTATAAGTCCACCTTGCAATCATCGGGCAACAGTAGTTTTCTGAAATACGAACTACTAAAAAGAATGGACTTTATGATGCAACAATCTGCGGAGCTCCATTGACCGGGCTGTTGACTTTTCTCACGCATCAAGAGAGGAAAGAAAACGTTCATATCTACAACAAAAATGTTTTCGGCGGAGTGACGCGTTCACTCGGACAAAACGCGTTTTCGCCCAAATCCCCTGCGCTGTTTCACTCGGTGATGACGCGACTTGCCCAGTTTCGGGTTTGCGAGCCTCTGTTCTGCGGTAAATGAAGCTGTTTAGGGAGGAGCACGAACAGGAAACTTGTGGCCGACAGCAAATGAACGCTGAGAGGGTGGCAACATATTACAGGTTAAGAACGGACAGGTGGGTTCGGTCGAAACGAAACACCATGACAAGAGGAGAGCTTTTAATTGAGTGATGGTCGCTTTTGAATTTGGGGACACAGCAGAAAAGCTTTTGCTATTTCTTGCAGATCAACCAAAAGACTGTTTTGGCGAAGAAAATATTGACATGATGGTAATGTTTGACGGGACGGCATGTCATCTAGAAATACGTCGATACGAATTTCACTTCAGGCGTAAATGGGTATGAGGCCAAGTAAAAGAAAATAATCAGAGAAGGTAGGATGAAGGATATACGTTTTCCCAGGCCCGTAACCAATGGGGGCGCAGCCCCCCTAGAAAATTTGCTCCTCTCTGAAAAAATGTGTTGGACATAGTTCAAAAAACTGCGCCCCTCTCAGAAAACTCTTCGCCCCTCCTGCTGACCCAAGCTGGTTACGGGCCTGCGTTTTTCTGGAATATCCTTTTTTTGTTTATTCGAAGAGCAACCGTTGGCGGTTTTGCGAAGAACACCAGCTTCAGGGACCTCCTTCGGTTCGGAACCATCATCGCAGGCGCGTTATTTTTCATCTGAACAATGAACTGCAACTCTCACGTTGCATACGATGTTCCGGGCAGAATATCACAACAGCTCTCAGAGACCCAAGACCGGTTGGGGGGGAAAGCGACGACGGAGGATGCATATCGTAAACAATGGCGTTGAACAAAACGTCCTTGTACGCGCCATCAGCCAAGCATCAGACAAAATCTCTCCCCGAGGACCACATGAGCTATTACACAACAGTTCCAGGGCCGGACATCTTACATAATGTGATTGTCTACCAAATCTTCAACTTTTTCGTAAATTTGTTATTTTTCATTATTGACAAAATGTCTTTGCGGTCGGATGAAAATGGCTTCGCGGGCCGGATTTGGTCCGCCGGCCGTAGTTTGGTGACCCCTGCATTTGACCATTCTCTGCAGCAGTCGATGTTTGGTGCTTTTTCACAAACACCGACCATAAGAATAAAAGCTGGTTTCAAGAAACGACGCAGAAACCAGTGATTTGAATAAAATCCCGTGTCCAAGTTATTGGCTGTTGTTGCGTTGCTGTTGGCAAGATATTTAATTTTTACACTGGTTTATAAACAAGCACCAAGTCCTTGTATAAAATAAAACAGCTGCTGGCTTCATCAACAAATTCTAAATCCATCACGCATCCAATGAAAATACACGCCTTAGTCGCGTCCGCGAACGAACCACCGAGAAACAGCTCCTCAAATCGCCAACAGTTGGCGGTTTTCTATCAAGCAAATTGCGAAACGCAACAAGTTACAGCCAAAAATTCAGGTCCGAACTCACAGTAACTTGACGGAAACAGGAATTGTCAGAAAACACGCCAAGCAGAGAAGCGACACACGAGCACCACCGTGCGGCAGAGAACACGTTTGAATTTGCAAGCAATTGACAATTGTGTCGGACTTTTTCCTTTATCAGATAACAATCGAAAAGCGCATCTTTCAAAAACGCCAACAAAGTTCTTGGAGTGTTCGATTAGCTTGCTTTTTCGAATTATGGAAAAGCGTGAGGCAGATTGTTGACGGTTGAAAACAAGTTTCGGAATCAGAAGATGAATATTTCCATCAACTTCAAGATCTTTGCAGCTTATCAAACAAACTCATTTCCGGTAGTCTCATGCTTGCATGAAAGCCATAACTAGACCAGCACATGAAGCAACAGGTTGCAATGGACAAACAGACGAACCACCCAAGAACGTTTCTCGGAAAGTTTGGAGTATTTTTCCGAAACCCCAACGTCATTTGTATATTTTTTTAAGTCATTTTGTAAATCGANCGACTTGTCCAAGGTCGAGTTACTTTNCGCACCGTCGCTGCACTGTTGGCACGCGGCGTGCACATTATAGGCTGGTGTCGAGATTCANCCGATAGCGACGAGAGATGACCCCCACGCTCAGGATTATTTGCATACAATGATGTAAACAACTGTTCCGTCGCTCGGACAAAAAAATGCAATTAAGACAGGTGGTTTGTTGCCACGGAAACATTTAAAAAAGCTCGTAATTCCCTAGAACGATCGAAATCTGTCGCCGGAGATCTGATATGCGGGCGCAACGTAAACAAACGGCGTGTGACGTAAACAAACGACGCGCAACATAAACAAACGACGCGCGACGATTTTTATTATAAACTATTTTATCGTTAAACAAGTAGCTGGAGAAGACCGGGGTGTAACCTAAACGACGCAGTTCCATCTTGCTCATCGCAACCTGCAACACAAACCAAAGTACGCGTCTCTCAAAACAGGCTTTCGTTGATGCGTCACAACGCGAATTGTTGCCAAAACAAATGTTTCGCTTCAGTGCGTCTGTACAGCACTGCAGTAGTTTTGTGAAACATGCGTTTTAAAAAGAAACGGCGGGAAATCCTCCAACTTTATGAAAAAAGTTTTGCGAGCGGACAGATCGGTCAGTCGGCGAAACGAATAATAAGAAAATACGACAGTAGTTCGAATTTTTCTCTTTAATGTCGTCACAGCGGCGCGAACCCGACTCTTCATCCGACGCTGACAGATTACGAAACCATCCAATTATTACCTTGTAACTCGAGCGCGTTGAAAAAAATTTTTTCCAGGAGGGGCAACAGTGGTGAAATTTCGTTTTCTACCAACTCAAAACTAAGAGAAAAAAAATTTTCTACTGAAAAGTTAATAAAAAAGTACCAAATTTAAAAAATGCCCCCTTCTTCCGACGCCCATGCTTGTAATGCAACCGGCTTACACACCTGCTTTTCCGCAAAACACACAGGTTTCAAAGAGAATTTTGAGCCTTTAAACCTATCGACCGTGGGCCCTCCACCAATAACAGGCCAGTCCCGCCCCTCGCTTTGCTCCGGCACGTCGGTCTTGATCGGGCCAATCATGAAACTCACCCTCCCTCTTCTTCTAAAACGGTGAGGAACGTCGGGGCCCGCATTTTGTCCTCGGCCTGCTCGGCGGTCCCGACCATGCGGATCAGGGCCTTGATGCCCACCCAGGCCGAGCGGCCCGAGAGGCTCTTCCTGATCGAAGCCCGGACTTCTTCGGTGAACGCATCGAGCAGCTGTGACGTAAGACAAGAGAACCGGTTGGTTCGACGGTGGTGCGCGCGAGATTTATGTTTACATCAGGGCGAAGGCTTCGCGTGCACAGGCGTGACTTAACGCGCTGGGAGAATGACTTACAAGAAGGATGGCGCGTCGTCGTCGTTCGCACCGGTGACGGCGATTTCGCGCGCGTTCTTACCGCACAGCGCGACGGATTGTGAATAACGAAGCTGTATAATAGTTACCTTTTGAAGCTTTTACAGCCATATACCTAATGTTGCGTGAAAATATATAAAAAATTAAAAATTAAATTTCGTGTCGAATAAATTAATCTTTAAATCTTTCGCAGTCGTCACACAACGATGGGGTGAACGGGCCTTTGTGAAGTCACAGAGACATGCTAAAATTCAGTGTTCTTAACCTTTTTTTACAAATCTTACCCTTTTATCAAACCCGACTATCAGATTTACCCCCAACACACTCCAAGGTGTTATTTATTGAAAACACGAACTTAGCAAACTCTTAGTTTGAAATGATTTTATAATAATTATAAATTGGCTCCAATTTATGGTTCAGCAAATTTACCCCCAGGTTAAGGAACACTGCGCAAAGTAATGGTGTACGGACGAGCTGGGAAAACCACGCTACGTTGCCGCCCACAAGAGCTACAACCAATCAGCCTTAACCTTAAACCAGTGCCTTCATCAAAGCAAAGTTGCGCGCAAATCGTAGTTAGCGGAGTTCAGCAATTGGTAGCTCCTCAGCACAACGCTTGTCCAGGGGATCACGCGCTATCGACGATCCACGCACTCACCTCCAGGGCAGTGCATATGTGGTCAGCTGTGGACAGGCAGGGAATGTTTATGTTCGAATCGAACGACTTGTCCATTCCCATGTCGTGTATGACGTCTCTGTTGCTCGACGTCGCGATGACGAGCAAACGACGACCCTGAATAAAAAGGCAAATTATATATATATTTTTTTTGTTAAAGATGAGTCGGTGAAGCGAATGTTCTGACATTATTATCCAGTGGCAAGGTGAGGTGGTCGTGGCGCACCTGTTGCACGACATGTAGCTGAAATATCTAGTTGGCAAACTGCTGGGATATTTATCAATATATCTGGTAACACAACAAGCACATACTAGCAACACACCTGGTAACACAAAGAGCGCACATTTATGGCACACCTGATAACACGAAGAGCGCACACTCGCAACATACCTGGAACACGAAAAGTGCACACTCGCAACACACCTGACACTGCTGCAAGAGGACAATTGCTATACGCCTCCTCAGCGAGCGAGGAAGACTTATTTATTATTCATCACTCAAATCAACTCCCCACACGGATCCACGAGTTGTTATTGTTAAGAATCTTGCTTAGACGTGGGCATTTTCCAGACCGCGTCTCGCGCTTGCCCCGAAAATGCTGCGAAACCGTGGCCACTGACCCATAAAAACCACACACTGGTTCGGGCACTTCTTCTGCGACTTACTGCAGTGACATCATAAAAGACAGGAGTGCGGTTCCATGGCCTCTCGAGATTTGTGGCGTGAAAACATGAGTTGCGTGAAAAGATGAGTGACATGAAAACACTGGCGGCATGAAAACACGTGTGGCAACCTTGAGAAAAGCAAACGAGTGGGGGGATAATCCGAAGTAGAGCAAAGAAAATTACAAACAAGGCAAGTACGATCTAACGCAAAAGCCTACACCAGTGGTTCCCAACCGGGGGTCCACAGACAGACTTTTAGGGCCCATGATGACCTTTTGTATAGGATGAAAGCAAAATACCAAATTATACCCTCCGTGGTGGTCTAGTTTACAAAAGACAACGAATCGAGATTTACTCGAGAACCCACACCACAGGGCAACACAAGATCTGGCTCATCTTAGCAATGCTTTTTACACAAAATTCCATTCGTCGTTAGGCATTTTGATTGTTATGCAACAGTGTCAAGTTGTTTCGTGATAAGTTCCATGAAACATTAATGATTTTTGGTGCGCAAAGCGGATGATAACATTTTCTAGCACCGACCACTTGTACGTGACAGCATTAACCGGTTTTGTTAAAGGGGTCCGAAGCTTTCAGCCAAATCGTCAAAAGGGTCCACGGCACTGAAAAGGTTGGGAACCACTGGCTTACACGCTAAAGTCTAATTGCTTTCGGGGCAGATTGCATTGACGTGTATCGACGAGGCAGCGTTGGCTTCTGTATGTTCCGGTATCCCATCAATTATTCAGTCTTGTCTCTTTTCCTTTTGCACTTATTGTTGGCCACTAGTCAGAGGCTTCGGGCAGAGTGAGATCGAATCCGAAGGATCTTTTTTCATCGTTTTTTTTTTCAGGTCGAAACATTTAGTTCAGGCTCCGGCTCCAGAACGATTTCGTTCAATGAAAACAAAAACCATTGTATTATTTGTAAAACTCGCTTGCTCCACAAAATCTGCCTGTGGAGCCGGAACCCAAATTTCATAATCCGGTTGCAAAATCTAAAAGTTTTTGGCTACGGCCATCCAAAATTGCTTGGGCTCAGGCTCCACAGTTCTGCTTTTAACACAGTGGTTCCCAAACTGTGGTACGCGTACCACTAGTGGTACGCGAAGGCCTTCAAGGTGGTACGCGAATGGCCCTACCACTTTCTGTTTATCTTCACAAGAATATATTCGTAGCTATGTTTTTAGTTATCGCGTTCTGTTAATTAATTCCTGAATTTTTGTTTACTTCCCTTGTTGGTTTTAAAAAATGGCCATTATAATTTCTCACAGCCATTATCTTCACGTCGCATATGCCAGGGCTGCGGAACCATCGTAAAAATGACACAGCTCCGTCTCCGCAGCTCTTTTATTCATGAACATGGCTCCAGCTATGGAGCTCTTGGTTTTCCTGATTGCGGCTCCGACTCCGGAGCCCCCTTTTTTCATGGCTCCGGCTCTAGCTCCGGGTTCTGTACGTTTTCACAAATTAATATTTTAATCGTCTTGGTGTGCCTCAAGTTGAATGGAAAAAGAACTAAATCAAGTACAGAAAATTAAAAAAATATGCCAAACATATTGAAGTAATTTAATCTGGTAGTTTTTTACAAGCACTACTCTTACCATGAGGAAATCAGCAAAAAAACAGCAATTTCAGGTTCAGATGATTCAGAGAACAGTTACTCACAGAAACGTAACTCAAGATAACGGTTATATAACAACACTGGAAGGTCAGTCGTTGGTTTTGCCATCAATGCATGACGACCTTTTGTTGTTTCTTACGACCAGAATCAAGAAAATGGCTGTTTGGAAAACTACATTCGTGTCCGAGCATTTAAATACAAACCAGTCCCAATTGACCAAGTGTTTTGCACAGGTCCTACATAGGGGGGCGTGCAGAAAAAATATTGCCCCCTGGAAAAATGTGTTGGACATAGTTTAAAGCTATTGGACATAGTCTAAAAAATCTGGGCCCATCTCAGAAAACTCTTTTCCCCTCCTAGCGTCCCAAGCTGGCTACGGGCCTGGTTTTGCACTCGTTGCATGCTTTGCCTGTTGCAGTCTTGGCGATTCTAGCTAAGAGCGCTGCCCTGGCAAACCATGCAAAGAGCGCAAAACACATAGTCGA
>JGI24021J15306_10007881_pt1 | contig 13029 bp, 5 predicted proteins | sample Ectturendosymbi1_FD_15306 | JGI IMG/M metagenome (IMG submission 15306) | reverse complement strand
TGAGAAGTTTGTCTATGTGTACTGCTGTTTTAATTTACGGCCTAACTGATTCCCAGTGATTTGAAAAGCGGCCTTCGACTTACAAAAGTTTCCCCACTCCTGGTCTTGACAGTCTACAAGTTGTTGCAAGTGGCTTCTGGTGAAAGAATCCTTTCGAAACTCGGCAGGGAAGACAGTGTGAACCAGCAGATTGTTTTCCTTGTTGCTGGTTTCTGGCCGAGAATTATTGATTGTATGACTGATGGCAGGATATAGAAATTCACACTATTTTTCAGTCGCGTCTTCTCCTGGAGGGATACTGACGCCATGTTGGTGACGATGACGTAGGCCAACCCCGTCTATCTTACACTAGGACAGCAGCAACTAACCTCAGGGGTTCCACACTAAGACAAACTATTGAAAAAGCCGTGTGCTTACTCGTTGTGTTTGTTTCTGGGTTAAAAGTTAAAATATTATATTCCCAAGTGCGTAGCAAATGCAATAAGAAAAGTAGTGATCCTTTGTACCACAAATCTGTTAAAGAGCACTTGCGATCATTTGTCGCAGGTAACTTTATCAGTATTTTCAAAAAATAATTATAATTTCGTGCGAATGGCATAACCCACTATAAACCAACCACCTCCATCTAAAACTCGAATAAAGCAAATGTAATAGAGCTGTGTACATAAATATCTACTCGCGACCCTAGGTTGAAAACCACTGCTTTAAAGAAACACGAATTCAAAGAATTGCTGATGCTTGGCATGCAGAGACCCTGATTTTTTTAAATGTCAAGTTGAAGACATAACGCGAAGGTTCACCGTTTATACGTTATTTTTAAGAATAAAAAGGCAAATATGGACAAAATTTTTTGTATTCCCGAAACTATCCACTCCCATGCACCTATGTCTGGGAGTAACGCTATATCAACAAGTGAATACGCGCAATTCGCCAAGTTTTGTTCAACAAATCTAAAAGATGATCAAGCCACAGCTTAGAAGAAAACTTATAAAATGGCATGCTTATGTTAAAAAATATATCCCGACATTTTTGCTAAACAACCATTTGCAAAGACTGGCCGAATATCTGCTGCTGTTACGTCGCGCGAATCACAGTGTCACGTGGCGGAGTGCAATGCAACTTGAAGAACGCTTTATGTGAAGACAATGCTTTAGTCCACTCTAGGCGATTGATGCAAAATATGGCCAGAATTGGTCAGTTAATGACAAAAGCACGAAATTTTGCACAAATATACTTGAACCTGCACTGAACATTTTCAAAGGTGGAGCCAATGGATAAAGCATGTTTCTTAGCAACGGTAGCTAAGAATCGTATTTACCTTGCAACAAGCCATTTAAGCATATTTACTCCATTATGAAAAGATGATGTAATGTGTCTTTGGACCAAACCTATCCAAAGACATTAGACATATGATTGTCAACCGAAAGAAAATAGCATTCACGTTCATTGCTAGGCAACGGATAGACCATACAAACTGTCTATTTATATTTCATTGTCTATTTGTAAATGATGTTTCCACCTGGCGCTGGCTAAAAACTTACAAGACAGAACGTTTCATAAAAACATAATCTGTACACGTTGTTGTAAATGTTAGTTGACAAATAACACAGAAGTTTTGTTGCTTAGTCACCCATTTACCATAGCAACAAGCTGTGCACACATGGAAAACAATCCCTGTACATGGGATCCATTAAACTCAAACAATTTTCGTATCAAGAGAAGGCACATTTCCTGGAGTCAGTGAAGGCTATATATGGTTATTTCACCACATACGAAATTGAAACAATGTTGCTAGACAACACATTCATGTCACAAACAGTTATTTTGATTAAAAGGGATGTCTTAACAACAGATATTCTCATCATGAACAGTCTTACATTCATTCACCATACCCTCAGACATTGTCACAATCTCCATGTGCAGTTAACTTGCTAGATAGTGAAGAAATTATGAGTAGTAAAGCTGTATATTATTGATATACATATAATGTTTAGTAAAATTGGTAAACAGACATCAAATATACTTGGTTGCCACGGAAAATATGTTGCCTAGCAACTATTCTTATGATCCGTATTTGATCCAGGGTGGCGTCGGCATGAAAAGCAAAGCTGCACATATTGAAATACATTAAAATTGTTCGGCAAAAATGGTCTGTCGGCATCTAACATGTGTGTTGCTATGGAAAACATGTTGCATAGCAACCGTTGCTCGTCTATGTACAGTTTGCATTGGCTCCATCTCCGAAAATGTTCAGAATGATGTGACCTACATGTTTACAAATTTTCGTGCTTTTATCATCATCTGAGCAATTTTCGCACCAATCGCCTGGACTACTTGTATAGCCTGAATCGCGGAGTGAGTGCTGTGAGTGCTGCGACGAGGTTGAATTGTATTCATATTAGGTTTAGGCAGTTAGCATGTGAGGTGTGTGTGTGGTACACTTCAGTAAACAATGTTTTTGTTGCCATAACACTCAATGTTGCAACCGTCACGCAACGCAACCTTGGGAAGGTAATGCAAGCCTACAGACCAAACCTGGAAGGCAGCTGAACACTGGCAGGAAGGCAACTGAACAACATACGCTTTCTGCTTTCGCAATGCAAAAGAAAATCGCAGTGATGTCAGAATCGAGTTCTGCCGCGTTCTTGCGCCACTCAACCAAACGCCAGCCTTTCACCTGAAATGTTTCCTGAGCAGGTCCATTACATGTCGGGCGTATTAACTCTTGCTTCTGAATAAAGTGCAGTTTCCTCGACCCATGTAACAACTAATCGAAGTTTCTGACTTATCACTCTGCTAAAGGACCGCGAACTTCAAGATCGCACAACTGAGCCGAAATTTACCAACTCGTTGGATTGTCATGTTGAAACGACACAATGCCTACTGATTCTCAAATGGGGGAACACAAAGTTTCTCCAACGAGTACAAAAATTTTTTAAGTGTCTTCATAATGAAATTTTAACGTAAACGTACAACAACTATAGATACATTTCTAATTATTGTACTTATGATTATAGTCAAGGGGTACGTGATAGATAAAATATTCTGCAAAGGGTACACCACTAAAAAGGTTGAAAACTACTTCCTAGACGTAATACGGACTGCGACACCGAGGCAGCTTGATGAGGGTACAAATTTCTGTGCGAGTTGATCATAAATGGATTCCTAACACGAAAAATACACCACCTATCGAATTTGGCCAATCACATCGCAATTTGATACGAGCCAAGGGTGAGCTGTATTTTACATCGTTTGAATCAAGTTCCAGATACCCCTTGACTAATTAGAAAACAATACGCCTATATCTTACTTCTATACTGAAAAAACAAACTCACTAATAACATTCAGTGACTATTAAATCTACAGCAAATAACAACCACGAAGTTAAAACTTTCAGTGATGTGAGAAGACAGTTGAGATATAGGATAGCGATACGGTAAAGTTACCGGGTGCACGACAAAACATATCACAAGTCTTTAATGAAAGTCAGATCACTGGCTTGCGTGGCTTACTTATTTGAGCGTACTCGTACTTCATACAAGCCATGCTACAAAAAGGTTAAACCATTTAATTTACGATAAAGATTGGACAATACCGCATCGTAGCTGTGATTCCCTGTGAATATGGATTCGATCGACTGACATCACATTCTGAGCGTTGTTTTGTTGCTCAATGTCCGCTCACAGCAGGACAGCGCACGNATTTGCTCTTATTGACATCTTTACAGGGAAAGCTTAGAAAGCCAACCTCGTTAGGATCAAACANTNAAAGAATGCCTGAAAGGTACTACCGTAAACTAGAAAGCAAAACAACAGAAAGAAATGTNNAAAGTGATTTAACCGCAGCAGGAAGTTTTAATTCGTTGAAATATACTGCTATCCATCTTACAAAACAAATTGCTTACTTGTCCAATATCTTTGTTAGCAATTCGGGTCAAGCGTAGGTCAGCTTGGTTCCCACTTGGGTCAGTACTGTACACCAGAAGCTGGGACAACTGCAAACAATACAATATGCCACATTTTTTTCATTAGGCTTATGGATTCCTTAAGTCTGGTTGCACGGTGGAAAAGAGGCTCACACGACCAGCAACAAGTCGAACGTTGACCATCAGTTTTGTGATACATCTTGGTAAACCAACAATAAACTAAATTGTAAATTGAAATGACGAAAGAAACACTCCGACAAATTAGACAAAATACGGGATGGAAGGAATGGATCAACAAAATCGAAACTTTAGGTACAAAATTCCGCCTTCNCCCTGTCGTTTTCACACACGTTTTGCTTTCGTGCACATCAGAACAGCTTTGGCGGGACATTCGTATGACATGATAAAACCACGCTATTGCTAGCAAGCGAACAGCACTTAAACTACACATGAAAAAGCCCAACCTACTGTGTGGCTTAAACAAAAAAGCATTTTCCTGGCGCGGTACAAGCTTTAAAATTAACTAAAACACGGAGCTTGTTGAAGGTTAGATACCGTTGATCGCTATTCCTCGAAAGCAACAGCACAACAAGCATACAGAAGGAAAAGGTATATGTTTTGCGTAAGCACGCGAACATGGTGTGCTTCATTTTTGACTGAAGATGGATTGAGAATAATCCGAAGCGTCTCAAAATAAAATATGTATAGTTTTTTGAAGGCTTTTTTAGTGTTAATGAAACTGTTAAGTCTATCCCAATCTTTAACTCATAAATGAAGCGTTGCAGTTTTCACCGCGGTTGTCGTTTGTATTGTATACAGGTCTCCAGCGGATCAGTTCCCTATAGCGCGATCAGTAGACTGTGTTCTACACATGTGACCCAGACACAACTGAAATATCCTTATGTTTTCTTGTTACTCAATCAGCGTTTGGCTGCACAACAGTCATTTTTCGTTCCTGAAAACACAAAGCTTTATCCTTTGTCTCATACGCGGGAACTTAGTGATTCCTAAATCGACCATAAAATTTCGTCTAGATTTTTGAAGACGACAAGAATAAAAATAATCAAAAAGTATTTTCAAAATCAAAGGAAGCAGATCAATCTGAATCAAATGGGTTTGAAATAGTTCTGTCGCAATTTGCAGCCATTGTTCTGATCCAGGCCAAACCAGCAGAAAAATAGCCCAGTCTGCTTCATATACATCGCCTTGTCAGTTCGATAAAAGCTAAAAAATTTTAGTCTGAAGTGCGTAGCAAATCCAATAGGAAAAGAAATTACCCCGCTGTGCAACGTAAATCTGTTAAACAAGAGCACTTGTGATGATGTTTCGCTGGGTAACTTCACCAGTATTTGCAAAAACAAAATCATTTCGTGCGAATGGCATATAGCTCCAAGCTCTAAAATGCAAAAACAAGCTACGCGAACCGAGCAGCTTAACTGTAAATGACAAGGCTTCTTCAGAAACACCAAAGTTTACACCGCCATTTTATTTCAAGCGTTTTGCTAAAAATTTTTGAAATAACCATACAACGTCTTTAACTTCCTTGCGCATCCACGCTTAAGTGTATCCGTTGTTTTATTCGAAGTGCTGCGATATTGTGATATGCACTAATATCTGTTTAATATGCGAGATTGTGATATACACAACATCTGTTTAATACGAAATGTCACAAATCGACTAGTATCATCTTTTAGGTGCAGCATAGACAAAGACATGACATACTTGAAATTCAGCCTTGAACACTGCAGAGCTAAACTTAACACTGATTGAGTTAATTCTCAACGATATTCCTTCCAGGACTTTTTGAATAAAACCGTAGCTTGTATCGCCGCTGTGAAAATAAATGACATCAAGTTTCACGCTGATGCAAGATACTCGCGCACCATACGACTTTCAGGTATTACGACAGTAAGAATCAACGATATCTCTGGGGTATTACAAACATAAAAAATAAAAGTATCAACGCAGAGAAACGTCAGAAGAACGAAATGTTGGGTTAAGATGAACAAAAAATCTGAAACGTTTACATCAGTCTTTCTGAAAAAGACGCGTAAAACAATTCAAATGCTTGAATTGGGTTTTGGCAGGTAGTGCTTCCGAACCGGGTTTTCACAAACCCGAAACCCATTTTTTAGCTATTTCCTACTACTCGAAGCATGAGTTTAAAATCTGTCAAACATTTTTTTTAAATTTGGAAAACCGGTTGCACTGAAAAAGGTCAAAAGATTTTGGCTTAGCTGTATGCTATTCACAATATTCACTCATTGTTTCGCCAGATTTTGATTATTTCATCACAATAGCGTGTTTTCGAAAAAAATTGGGAATAGTCGCGCTTTCATGTTCATGTCATTGCTTAAAGAATTAGTGGGAAACTGCTTAGCAATAAAAATTCAAGTTAACTTGCGTATTTTCATCGTCTTGGTGATCTTTTTCTGAAGTAATTTAGTGGTTAATGCTGCTCTAATATTTCTGTTGTACTTGGTGTGCAATTTGGTTGTTTTGTAAACTTCAGCTTGTTTTGTACACTGGGTTATTCACGTTTTTACAATATGTAGTGGCCCAATTCGCTGTATTGATTGGATATGGTCATTTTGTGTCTTCTTATGTAGCGTTTCGCTTTAATTTCGATCAGTACAGCGCACTTCGGCCTACTATTGTAAACATAGCAATTTCGAAGTATTGTTGAGTTTATCATCGTTCAAAATCACATTTTTTCAGAACTCGGATATTTTTTCCGAATTGGTAACACTACTGGAAGACAAAAATGCAGAAACGTACCTGGACGCAGAAGCTTCGATGGGAGAAGGTCCGTTTGGCTCCCTTGGTTTTTCGCATGTAATCATTTCTAATTCAACTGCATCTAAAAACTATAAAACCGCGATATTACTGAAGTGATTTTGAAACTAAAAATGTTCAAAATTTAGTGCAGCTTTGAAAAGCACGTTTTGGTTTCAGACACGACATCAGTGGCAAGACCTTATTTCACAGTAACAGGCTCATTGGTTTTTAAGCAAATTAAGAGTCAAGGTAAGAAAATCCACAAATGCGGCGATAGCTCAGTGTGAGGGTCCGCCTCTCAATTGGAAGGTTGGGTGTTCGACCCACAGCCACTGGAGTGACCGCCGTAGCACTCCTTGGGTACCTTCACCTCAACGGCAAGAGGCATCATCCAGGCTTCGGCCTGCCGCCAATTTCGATAAATAAATCTGTCACATTGCATGCAATTGAACAAAAAAAAGAAATCTTTTCTACACTTTATTTAAAATTTTATTAATCTGGAATGGTCATGATTTATCATCACATCTTGTTTGCTTTTCAGTACAGAATTATGTAAAGCACAATTATAATGAAAAACAAAACAAATATTTTGCCGTTTTCCTCACTTCAGCAAGTGGGAATACAAATATGTCGGGACAAGCCTGTTTTTTTAAGTCAATTTTCAATTTTTTTTAAATGACTGAAAAAAAATAAGTCGATTCGGTCAAACAATGTCCAAAAATGAAAGATGACAGCAAGTTTTTAAGCTATTATGGACAAACGACCAAAATGTCTCAGCAAAAAAAGAGAAGGGACACACCCAACCATCATTGCTGCAGTATACATTCTCATACAAAAATTCAGCATACTAAGCATGAAAACAAAAAATATTTTTAACCTTACTCTTGATAAAAATCAAAATCTCCAAGTTAACAAATATATCTTCAAAGTATCATCAGATCTTTAAACTCACGAGCAAACATAACTGATTCCTTACAAACACTTCAATCACCAAAAAGTTTTCATCCCAAGCACAACAACAATAAAAACTGAGATTAATTTTCACTTATTAAACAAAATTTTACACTGACTTCAACAAACCACAACTAGTAATTATGAAACAGAAACATTTTTATTTTCTTCAAAAAGAAATAGGTATGTCTGCTGTCAAGTATTGAAGTTAAAAGCAAATCCAAAGATTACTCACAATCATTATTGCAGTTCCTTTCAGCTTAGTCCAAGGGATCTGAAATAGAAAACCAATCATTGTTTCAAAAATTCTTATGATCAAAAGAATCAAAACAATACCTTTTCACGTACAGTGCATAACCTTACTGTGGAATCCAATCATTACATAGGTCAGGGTTCCCAATCATTTACCAGCTCGTACCACGTGGGCAACCCGTATTGTCAATGCATACCACTTCTTCCAGAACAACTAATTTGATCAAATCTTAGTTTATTCAGAACAATAATATACATTAAAATAACAATAAAAGTCAACTAAATTTAATGAGATTTTTATTTTTGTTAACCTTCCAGCAATTGGTCAATGTGTGGCATGAATTCGGTAACAGCACATCGAAAGTCATAATGTTACGATACAATAGGAATAGCAGGCTACAGGAAAATTTATTCATTTAGAAATAAAGCGTGATATGTAAACTAGAAAGCTGTGAATCCAGATTTTTGTGAACAAATGGCAGTTACTCGCGTACCACCTGGAAGACCTTTGCGTACAACTAGTGGTACACGTACCACAGGTTGGGAACTCCTGCCATAGGTGAATGCAGCTTGATTTACAATGCCATTACATGTAATTAAACATTTTAAAAAATTGAACAACTGCTGGCACAGGTACTCACTACGTTTCAAGTACTTAGTTTTTCATGCACAGATGTTAAATGTGTTGCTGAATACTAATGATGCATGTAACATGACCAGTCATAAGATGCAGTTTGTTGCAACTACTGTTAAATAGTATTTTTTTCATTTCATAAAAATTAGATGAATTCAATGTAGGCAATAAATTTTTCAGGTAAAAAACAGCACCTTGAACTGCAAGTGGTAAGAACTAGATAGAAGATGGTGTTTTTATATCTAAATTACCATCAGACAAGAACTGACAAAGCAAAACTGTAATGAACAACATGACTGATACTTACAAATGGCAATCACCCTGGATTGCCCACGGGGCAATTGCCCACCTCTGCTTTATAGGAATTAATTTATTTAGGTATAAGACTTCTGTTTGTGAACTTTAAAATGACATGGACTTTATCAGTAGTTTAAGTTTTTTCTGTGTTTCCAAACCTACTAAAAACTTTTCAAAATGAAGTCAGAATCTTGAGGCAAACATCACAATGAGAGAATTTTATGAAGACCACACAATTCACCACTTCTACAGTGGGCATGACTTTGCTAGTATATTAACATAAAAAGGTGCCTCTAGAAGTAATTTTTCACATGTGCATGTTTATCTTCATTTTCATAAAAAGGTACTTAAAATCAAAATCAAACACACCCAACCCAAAACTTAAAATCATTGTATATACCAATAAAGGAACATTGGTACAGACTCAAAAAACACCTTTCCCGTTTATGACAAAGAAGTGCATACTTTCAATCATACAGAGTGCTTTCATGCAAACTAAAACGCAGCTTATAAGTCACAGAGATTGAACTGAAAATGTCTTTAAAGAAAGTTATAAATATCAAAATACCTAAGCGAAGGGTAAAAAGGAATGCACAATACATGTTGCAAGCTACAATTAGCAAAAATACTGTACACCTTGGTTAACTAACCCAACAAAATGAAAATATCAATTCTATAAACAACAGATCATAAATAAGGTTAAGGAAAAGGAAGAAGTCCTTGAAAATGCACAGGGCAACTGCTGCAAGTATCTTTAAATGTCCAATTTGCAATTGAAAACTTTGTGAGGTCACATAAATACACCTAATGCACTACATAAGAAATGGCCTGAATCTGATGTATGCACTTTACACTACACTATGCTTTGCACTATTTTTAACATTATTTCTCGATGCACCATACCTTTAGTTTCTGGCTACCGGCTAGTTAAAATCAATTACATGGAGGTTTTTGAATAGATACTTTTCTCAACCCAAAAGTAGTATAAAAATAGAAAAACGACTTCCACCAAGCATTTACCTGATAACATTAATGATTCAATACTTTATCTAATTAGGAATGCACAAATCAAATCTTTATTTCCAACTAGAACCAGAATTGGTTGAAAACAAGAAAAAGAATCTGCCTGGAACAGACTCATTTTGATGCCTTGTTTTATAGCTGGAATTTTGTTTCAAATGCACTAAATCACTGAAAAGTTCAAACAGTAACATTTCACCACACATAATTTCAACTTTTAACCAAATAACTTTGAGTGCAAGGCGTTTTGTGCAAAGCACTTTTATTTCAGTACGTAGTTTTATCCATTATGGAGCTTCAACAACTTGTTTCAATTAATCTTGCTACATTAGGAAAATGCCAGCCTGTAAACCATTATGTCCCATACCAAAAGTAATCTGATAAAAGGATAAAAGTTAAGTGGTAAAGCAAGGACAATATTTGTGGCTGTTCAAATTAGCTCATTTCTGGCCAAAACCAAAAATAAACCCTCATTTCTGGCCAGAATGGAATTCCAGAACATCCCCGTGTATAACAAGCATCACATTTAGTGTGCTAAGATAAAAAGTATGATACATTTCCAAACAAACGAACTCATGGTTGAACATATCATGCTGCAGCACCTAGAATCGTGGGTACTTGGTTAGTTTAACACTTTTGCACCCAGGTTAATTCAAGCGGTTCACGTAAAAACAGCTGGATCGCATGTGGCTTTGTGTGGGAATTTCTCCAGTCCGGCAAGCGCTACAGACCCAGTCAAAAGCTCAAAAGACTCTGCAAGTCTTCTACTTTGCACTCGGAAAAAAAAATTTTGGTCNGGGATGTGGATTTTTAGTGAGTGATGGCATAAGTGGAGGACTTTCAGGCCACCTTGGCCCACTTCACCTGGCCCTGGACCCGAACCGTTAGATCATACNATTTTGCTGAAGTTTTTATTGGAAACTAGGCTACAATCCACGTCTTTTGATACTTTGGATGACCTGCGAGGNTTTCAGGTTGAAAAGTTATGATATAAACTAATAAAAATATTTGACTAATTAGTTAATTAGGTAATTCATTAATTTGTTTGTNTATTTTAAATCATAACATTTGACCCAGAAAAGCTAGAAAGTCGATCAAAGGCTCAAAAGACTCAGACTCGAGCCTAGTTTCCAATGAAAACTTCAGCGAAATACTTTAACCTAGTCATTGGGCCCTAGGCCAGGAAACATGAGCCAAAATGGCCCAAAAACTACTTTACTTATGACGTCACTCACAAAAAATCTGCAACCCCCAAGAAAAAATTTTTTTTTCAAGTGCAGACTAGATGACTGGCCAATCCATTTGAGCCCTTGAACAGCTCTATAGCACAATTGGCNGAGGAGCTATGGCGTTGGNAAGGCAACTGACAACTGCTGGTTTTAGGCTGATTTCAAAGTACGATTATATCATACCCCAGCNCTCAAAGTGTTAATACCACCATATGCTATTACCATAGCCAGTTTGTCTACAGGTGGTAGATNATGTGGACTAGACAGCACCACTAATCACAAAGTATTGTACAACAACTGTATGTAACTGAGATCTCACTAACACCACCAGCTTGTGNCAATTTAACAGCCAAAGAAAATAATATTCAAAACATTTGAGAAATTACCATTTTCTTAGCAATGGCACAGCGAAAGATCTAGCGATCACCTGGTCTAACTGCACCATTCCTGCCATTCTACCATGTTTTAAACTAACTGACATTGACACTTGAAAACATCTAACATAACACACTCAACAGAGACACAAAAAACAAATACAGACAAAGAAGATAACAGACATGACAATGTTAGTATTACTACTAGCAAAAGTTATTTACTTGAAAATGTGAAAGTGTCCTTACTCCTTTACTGCAACAAGTATATGTGAAAACAATCAATCTAACCTCACTTGGAAGTTTATAGTATATATTTAACACAAAGATAATAATAATGTAAGNCAGTTGATTTTCTTTAAGTACAAATACTTTATCAATTTTACCAATGTGCANACTGCATAATTACAGTAGGCTAAACGTCCTCAGAGGATGCTGTTAAATACATTTCATGCAAACCATTTGTGAACAACTGAATGAAGTCGATTTTAGGTTATTTGGGATTTGGGACCAGATTTTTGGGCCAGTAAATCTTAGTTGTTGCTTCTGGGTCTTTTTCAGGTTAAATCAAGGCAGAAAATAGTTGCTTAAGCCAGCTATGTCCAACCAAAATGTCTTACTGCGCCAAAAAGCATGTCCCTAACTTGACCAGGGCTGCAGATTGAATGACACATTATTGAGGGCTGCACATTGAATGGCTTAATTTGATCTTTTGTTGATACTGAAACTGCTTGGATTCTAATCGTAATGACAACAGACATGATTAAGTGGCACTGAGGAACACTTGCATCAAAAATGTCAAATTTAAGATTATCAAAGCAAGGACTGGTTGTTAGTTGTAGGATACTTTTACTACAGCAAAAACCTAAAATGGGCCGCATGCAGCCCGCTGCTTGGACATAGCTACTTTAAACCCATTTAAAAAAAAACAGCAAAAAAAGACAAATGAATTTGTTTAAAAAAAAACATTCAAACCAGTTTTCATAAACCAATCAACTCAGGTGAAAATGCAGCAAGAACTGGTATGACAACAATAAATGTGTAATGCATGCTTGTTACAAGAATGTATTAATCTGTTGGTGATACAAAACTTTGGAAAAAATCGTGTTTGTTATTAATCACAAAGATTTGTGAAGTCAAAAAGATAAGCCTATGATATTATCCATACCAGAATGTTTTTGCCCTAAATTGTAGGTTTCTTTATTCTAAGAGGAGGTGCATCAACTCTGAATTGTAATGTGGTCAACTGGCTTTGCAGTGCAATGCCTGCAGATTCAGATACAACAATTATTGTCTACTCCCATTTAACACTTTGGCACCTGGGTGGATTCGGGGATTTTTGGAAAAAAAACACCTAAACACACGTGGCTTTGCGCGGGAATAGCTCTGCTCCTGTACGGGTTACGAACCTGGTTGAAGCGTCAAAAGATGCAGCAAGTCTTCTAGTCTGCGCTTGAAAATAAATTTTGTTTGGGGGGTGTGGTTTTTTTCTGAGTGACGTCATAAGTAGAGGACTTTTAGGCCACCTTGGCCCACTTTGCCTGGCCCTGGGCACCAACCGTTAGGTGGTAG
>JGI24021J15306_10007879_pt1 | contig 13029 bp, 12 predicted proteins | sample Ectturendosymbi1_FD_15306 | JGI IMG/M metagenome (IMG submission 15306) | reverse complement strand
CATACCAAACCGGTAACGTAATTAACATATTCGTCTCGGTAAAAATTTGACTCTGACTACGGCCATGTTTTGAATTATTAGCTTTCCTTTGTGCAAAGCTTTTAAATAATTTGCTATATTTCTCTTGTTTTGTTGTGGTATTTGACATCTTGACGCGCGGAAAACGGTGGTGTTAACTCAAGTTGGATTGCCTGACACACTTTCGGAGATTGTGCACGCTGTCGAACGTAGCCTATAACGCTTTTTGGTTGATATTGAAATGGTTGTTTTCAAAATGTGCAGTACAGGCTGGGCGAAAAGTACACGTGCTCTTGACTACTTATTTACAATTATAGCTGAAATTTCGGGCCGGTATTGACAAATACTAGATCGTTCCGGTAAGAAAATTATTCTACTTTCATCACTGCTGATACGGTAATATTTTCCTTTATTGACAGATTACATGAGAATCTAATCGATTTGGTATACCCAATGCCTGGAGATTTTTTCAGCAATTTCAATGTCAAAACGTAAACTAGGGTTTCCCAAACTGGGATCAAACATTATTGAGGATCATCTGCTTTTCGTTTTGTATCATGCTTCCGTGCAGAAAAAAACTATGTGACATACATGTGGAGTTCGAGAAAAAAGATCCATAAATGTGGATCCGTGGCCCAAAACCTATGGGAAACTCTGTAATAGGCAACCGAACGGTGACGTAACGAGATTACCATGGGTCCCTTCCAAATGTTTGTGATAAGTTAATATTTCAAGCTCCTTTTGCCTATGTAGGTAAGATGTTAGGTAGCCCCCCAGGCATCTTGTGGATAAATTCCCTAGTATAGTTGCGTTGCTTTGACAGTGCTTGGGCTCAGTGGCGCAGCTAGAATGAGGCCATGCTCACCCGAAACAGATATTAACTGGTGCTTCATATAAATTTTCAACTGTTAGAAAATAAACGGAAGGAACAGTCGGACTCAAGACATTGACTGGCCCCTTCCGAAAAAAATTATTGGCCGCGCTACTGCTTGGGATGAGGGTTTACGTGCACTTCCGGGAAAACAACTTTGGTCTTTTTCAGCAGTGAGCGAAGTCCAGAGCTGTTTCAGCCAGAAGCAGCTCTTGGTAGGCAAACATCAGCTGACGTGCATCACGGTAAGCATGCGCGTGCTTTCACAAGCTGTACCCGGACTTCTACCAACTGCAAAAGCATTGTCGTTCTGAAGAAGTGGTCACCAAAGTGCGATCGAATACCTGACCCCTTGCACACGAACCTGCAACAGGAGCTATAACCTTTGAGTACATAGCTGCCGCTTGCAAAACCAACACGAACACGTTTTTATTAAAAATTGGCCTGGCAGTGTCGCACAGTAGGTAGAAAAGGCGAGGATAGACAGTTATTAACCAGATGACAAAGTAGAACACGAACCCAATAAATCAAACATCATGCAGCAACACAATTAAACGAAGTTCACGAAGAGCCAAACAAGTGAGAAAACGGAATGGATGGTAGCAGAAAACCCACATTGACCGGATGAACGTGGTTCAGTTAATTGCATTATTACATAACACTGGAGACAGATCAACGTTCTTTGGCTTGAAGTCGAAGAACACGCGAAGAGGTAACGACATTTTACGTTGAAAGTCATCTTTGTAACCAATAACCTCGTTATTTGGCAAATCAAACATTGTGCGTTTTCTTTTAAGAGCAGATTTTGGTTGTAGCATCACACGGCACTTTGCTTGGCAATTCTCACAAAGCGAACTGCTCAACGTGAAGAGGAGACAAATTTACCAGATCCAAATTCTCACACAATGCTCTTTGCAACTGCAATCCGTGTGGAATGGTTTTTCGGTTTGAACTTGCCTCCGACAATGCAATGTCACTTATCATATTAGCGCTCAACGGCTCAGCAACGGCAAGACCGCAGAAAGCTTGCGCTGAACGTCACGTGCACAACAAACCTGTGCAACCGATCGATAATTTCCGGCAGGCGTCAGTCTTAACAACATCAGAAGGGTTGGTTAAGTTTACTTTCTGAAAACGCGTCACAAAAGTTAGTTTCGCAGTCGTGCGGTGATGGCATTTTGTTTGTATTGTGGCTGAAAAATCGTCACTTCGACGAGATAATATGGTGCAAAAGTAAGCTTGGGTGAATGTAATCTATAAATGACAACACAAAACAACTTTCTGATGTTTAGCCTTCTACGCCGATTTTTCTGCTTTCTCGTTTTGGGCATATTGATCAACTTTCCACATGGTATTTTTGATACATATTAAATTTATTTTCCTGACAATGCCAGTCAAAACATGATAGAAAAAAACGGTGTTTCAGATCAATTAGAATGAAATCTTTGGGTTAAAGCTTTCAGAAATCATTCACAGTGAACCCTGGGACTGGACTTAATTGAAGTACAGATTAAAATTTTGTGATGCAACATGGATGCTGTTCCAGAGCTGTCAGAAAATAGCATTCCTCGCTGCTGAGATCATCAAATGTTGGAACCCAAGCATCGCAACCACGTGGAGGTCACCTCCAGGCCAGTTCAGGGGCTATGCTTTCAAAATTTGCAAAAATCGAAAAATACGGCTCAAACTTTGTAACTTCATCAATTTCCAAACAGGCTGTGTGGTTGAAGTGGTCCGCAGCATGATAAACGTTAACTACAGTCAATATGCACCTTTACTGATTTACAAAACAGGAGATTCGGGTCAAAAATACACTCTCGACGGATGAAAAATGCTTGTTTCTACTGGCTATTTGGTAGATTTAGGCTCAGCCAGTGCTCACAGATGAGGCCAAAAAACAGTAATGTTGACAGAACGTACAAAAAAAACAGTAATTTGTTAACGGAAGACAAGCACGCCGGCCGCCATGTTCTTGTCAGCTTCATCATAACGATAAAGATCAAGACCCTGCTTTTTTCGCAAGACCGCGAAAACGATGCAACAAAACGACCGCACGTCAACTCATCTTCACCACTGGCACAGCCGAGTGTTGACCACCTCGTAAAGGTAAACGGGCAGCGCCCCCTCGCGGACAGACCGCCTTGACTTCTTTTCGATTACGACCTCCACGTCGGGATAGTCGCCGTTGTCGTCGGGCAGAGCCAACTGGCGAAGATCTTCAGCGGCAGACGCGGCGAGATCAGGGTGTTTGAGGAACTGCTCGGGGGNGGTGTCGTTGAAGAAGTCGACCTGTGCAGTTCAGAGAAAGTGGTTTAGACAATGACCGCGATTCTCTTTACCGGCACTTGTCCAATTGCCGCGAAGTCTTCGTCTCGATCTTTGCTCACCGACTGAATCCCACCAGTAGTTAACGCAGAACAACAGCGTCACGAAGCAAAAAAAGAAAACAGAGCCCACTCGGTTGATTCCTTGAAAGCTTGCAGCAAACCTAGAGCTTTTAATTGTCCACTATGTAAAAATAAGGAACTGCCTATTGGGTTGGTACACGTGGGCATAAAACAACCCGGTGGTTTTCAACCTGGGGGTCGCGACCCACAGAGAGGTTGTGAACCATTTTTGGAGGTATCGTGAGTAGATATTTTGTATACAACTGCATTACATTTTCTTTGTTCGATTTTAGATGGGGGTCGTTGGGTTATAGTGGGTTGCTATAATGGGTCGTGGTACAAAAAAAGGTTGAAAACTACTGAAATAACCTAACCCAGAACAATACTGAGACATTTGCCGAACCCACGTAAGAAAAAAAGGCACGCTTACCGCGCCCTTGTTCTTCAAGGTAGCTGACAAGCTATTCCCCTGTTCGTCTTGAAAAACCATTTCAAGTTGAAGTATAATGAGCAGCACGGGACAGTTCAAGGCTTGCGTGGGCCTTTCTGGTCTGAACGTCTCAGCTTCGACCCGCAAGGCAGGAATCTCTACTTTGCCAACGCATCCGGGAGAGCTGCAACAAGGAAGTGTTGATTTGTGTCAAATCACAACGAAATGCCAAAGCCAATCATGAAAAAGAGAAGTACACGGCATATTTGACGTATTCCTGGCCGCAAGAAGTTAATGTCAAAGCTGCGGGAATACTACATTTGTACCAGCGGTCACTGGAGAATTGAGGCACGTAGCCCGCAGTAAAATACCTTCGGCCGTGACGAAGATAATGCGAGCGCTGTTTGAAAGAAGCTGGTGTGAATAATGCCATGAATGAAAGATGCAACTGCGGTGCACAGGAACAGCCTGGGCTGACACCTTTTCAGTCGCTGCTTCTACGAATGACGAAAGGTCTATCATGCGACTGCAGTGATGGCATGATTAAAGGAAAGACATGGATGTGATCGTCGAAGCGTGACAGGCTTAAGCACTACAAAAAAACTAAGTTAGTAACTCTGCAACGAATGCCTTTTTTTCGAAACGTTTATTTCGCTTAGAAGTTCAATGACTTCGAAGCATTAACCTCAAGCTCCAACCGACATAGAAGGTAAGTGCAGCGAAACAACAGGCTCTACCAGTAGTAATACATTCCATCTTGATACGCCACTGCAGGGAGGTTGGGTGAAGTGAGCTTGTCTCGTCCGAGCACACGCACGACGCGGTCGTGATTGGCTGCCAGGCTTTCAAAACTCGCACGACACTCGGAATCCTATTCAATGAAGCATCGCAGGTAATTCGACGCGAACTGACGAGCGGTGCGGGTAATGGATGCGGGCAGTAACACGATCAACGTCGGTGGTGGCGGTATCATTAAGCGAGACGTTTCCGCAGTTTTTTTGCGAGGCAGACCAGAAATACAGCAACGACCAGCCATGGGTCGCGCTGTGCACCCGGAGCACAATTGAAATGACAATTCAACAACAGCAGAACGCGAGTGGATCCACTCATCAAGATATCACAAGAAACGTCCTTTGTTGCGAGAGCTGACTTAAACAACAGTGTACAGGGTTCCTACGCAATTTTGANTATACATTTCCGAACTTTTCCGAATGACACACCTGGGTCAAATATAGGCACTATAACAGTTAACACGGTTAAAGTAAANCAATCTTGAATGAAATATTATGAAAATGCATGTCAGAAAGTCAAGTCTGGAAAATTCTTNTCTTCTTCCATACTAACACCAAAAATTTTTTCCCCAGACTTTTCCAGGCTGCAAATTGACCAAATTTTTCCCATACTTTTCCAGACTCTGCAGAAACCTGAGTGTAAAGAACTTGGCGGGATTTGCACCTCACGGCAAAAGCAGCAGCGTGCAAGTGCTTGCAACTTTGCAAAGCCCTACTGCAACGTATGTGCAGCGCCAACTACTAACTTATTGGACCAAAAAAGTTCGAAAAAAAGATCTCACGTAAACAATGCGGAACTTGTTGCGGCCGTCTTTCTTCTTCCTGACCACGTCAGACCCATGATTCAAGGTTTGCCAATGACATCCTGTGTCTGGTTCGGTGTATGACGTAACGCTGAAAATAAGCATTATGACATCAAATGCATATTATACGTAAACAATGGTTTTGTGGCGGCAAACTCCACTTCATGTTGTCGCCAATGGTTTTCACTGAAAGAACATTCATGTTGTTGTAACGCAAGATCGCTCTAAGCATCATGCCGGTAGACGCAAAATTGTGATCTTGTCCACTCTTTTCTCGTCATTTCAATTCTTTAATTCATTTTACCGTAAACACACAATTTCTCTACTTGAAAGATTGCTTTCCTGCAACCTTCAATGCCGGATAAAGTCAAGTTGAGGAAGCAACCAGTGAAAAGATTCCAGTTTAGAGTATAGCACCTCGAGCAGCAAGCTTGTTTGACTTTCACTTAAGTTAAAAACTGACCTCAAACCACCGCGGAAGTTTGGAGGAAACCATTGTGAGCTGGGTGCTTCTTCTTGCGTAGAAACGCTGTCAGAATCGCTCTCTCTATCGCCACCTTGTGCATGTGCTTCGGCGTCAAGTCCACGCGCTTCACGCCATTTGGCGAGAGAGCGATGCACGTCGTAAGGCAGTCTGATGGGTTTGCCGTCGTTAAAACATTTGGCACTGAAACAAGCACGTGTTCTTAAACATACGAACCAATGCAAGAAGTTATTGAACGAAAACAACATATTACGAGTTAAACTGCACCTGGCAACACTTGGCCTGGGGTGAATACAATGCTACTCACTTCGGAATTTTTTAATCCAACGGTTCATTAAACGCGTACACCCTGCAGTTGCTGCGCATAATGCTGGTTATTCTCGCACAGGTTCTCTTTTTCGGACAAAATGAAGTTTCATGTAATTTTTGTATCACTGGTGAAAAATATGTGCAAAGGCAGATCTATTCAAGTGACTGCCAGTCTCAATGGCTATCCAACATTGCGATCACTTAACCAGTTGTGGTATGAAGTCTGAAACAACGGCATTTCAGCGGATTGCCTGTCAGATCAGACTCTCGGAAATACCCAAACGAGAGGCTAGGTTTGTGTCATGAGCTCAACAGGCGCGCTGTAGATTTTCAGAGCGAATTGGAAATGCAAAGTTGCATTCGAGCTTTGGACGAAGAAGCTCTGACGAGGTATATCCTAGGTAGCGTCAACATTATCAGGTATAACGAGATTTTGCACCAAAAGATCATTCAGCACGAAAAGTAGTATAAGCTTTAATGGGTTAGCAGAGACAGTTGCTACCAGAAGAAACATTGAAAAACAAACGCCTCTCCAACCATCAATCATACCCCAAGCCAGATTTTTTAGGGGTACATGTCTGCTCTAGGGATAATGGGCTATTAGCTTTTCTTCTGAATATACATTGAACGGGAGCTGCCGTAAGCAAGCTTGAGTTCCACATGATCACGTTTATTGCACATTTTTTATACATGATGAAGTCCCTTGTGATCTAAGAAAACTTTCTGAAAAAAGCAACATGCAAGTGCTTCACTGGTCAGGAAACAGCCCTGATCTATAAGTCCGATAGTATATTTGCGGAGCTAATTGTAAACGACGGGTTCTCAAAAGTATTCTTCAAGCTTTGAAAAATTCGAACTTGTGAAGTTTGAGGTATATAGCTATCCTCGAACTACTGTTTTTGTCCCACCAGCAGCACCCAAAGTCGTCTCCTTGATGTGATTAAAACTCGAGGTGACCATCCAATATATTGAATTTTTGAACTGAGCCGTATTTCACTGTTGAAACACGTTGTTTTTCATTAAGCCAGGGGTAGGCAATTAGCGGCCCGTGGGCCACATGTGGCCCGACACAGAGTTTTCAGTGGCCTGCGGGAGCATTCAGAAAAATTTTCAAATCTGAAACTTACCCCAACTTATCAGTGCAGTAAATATTAGTGTTGAGGCTAACTTGAACCTAGAATTGTCTCACTGAACTGCTTGCTCTGGATAAAGTCTATTCGCACAATAACAATAATACTATAACCTTTTCTGTGTGTTCCATTATTGTTTTCGTTTTATTCATTTGTTTTACGATTAATTAGAAGGTACGGCCCTCCGGTAAACGTGACCTTATCAAAGTGAACCCCGGGCCAAATTAATTTCCTTTCCCTACAGTAAGCAATAAAATAACTTCACGAGGACTTCTTATGTGACAGTTCAGTTCAGTTCATTTAGCACCCCGACCACGTAGAGAACATGTGGTCAGGAATGCAGGGGCAGAAAGCGACGGCCGTGGCTGTCATTGAGTCACTGCCCCCACAAGCTTATGTAACAAAACATAATGCAAGCGAAACACGATTGTAAAAACAAAAAATTTGCGAATACATGTTACAATAAAGTAACAACACTACACAATGAACAAAACGAAATACACTCTAAATTCAAACAATTTAAGATGCAATTTACAACTGCAGCAATCCGTACCCGAAAACCCTCAGCCTACGTACAAGATATTCCACAAGGCTACCCGCTCAAATATACAACACGGCAGCTCTCAGAAAATTGACATCGCAGGTCAAAGTTACCCGCGCAAAAAGCTAACATAGCAGCTCACAGCCAAACCACGTTAAGAACTGTCGGCGAATTGATAAATAGCTTGAGAAAAGATTTTGTGCATTACCTCTAATTCCAAAATGATATAGTTTTTCATAACGATACTGTGATCCAATGTATCAAATGCTCTTTTTAGATCCATATTTGTGGCAAGCGATGCCGGTCAATGCTTTTCTAGCTTAAATCATCTCAGCGCTTTCCAACCAGTGGACCGCGAAGTTCTTTCAAAAGGGATGGGAAGCGTTTCAATATGTTACAATTTTCCGGTATTTAACTAAATCGCATCGTGGAAATTAGCCTATTCACAGTAGGCCTCACAAAAAATTGCCAGTAAAAGTGGGTTATAAGCTGAATAATGTTGGGAAGCACAGGGACGTCTGACCTAATAAACGTGTTTGGTTCATTTATAGCTGCTCCCGTCACTGTAAACGAAAACAAGATAAGCTTTGGGCAATATCATGCGGATGCAGATAAGGCACTTCCTCAAGTCTTTAAAAGTAAATGGAAGTGCTGTGCAAAATATTGTTGAGAAAAAAACAAAAACCGTCATGGTAACTGGCACGTTGTAGATCTTGAAAGAAAAAAAACGTTGTTTAAATTTCAGAGCGTTTTAATTCTTCTTCCTGCAGTATCCCGCAACATGTTTATTCCGGCAAACCATCTTTCCGGACCCGATTTCATTCCTGGTTTTTAAAAACACAGGCATGCGAAGCAAGCCCGTGTTCGCGATGATGTTTCCCTTGCATGATGGCCGCTCAGCCGGACACGGCATCGGCACAGAGAGTGCGTTCAACCTTAATCCACACGGTGTGACTAGAGTTTAAAGCAGAACATGTGGCCACGTGCGGTTGAACAGAAGCAGATCCAAGGAGAACGTGGCTTGCGATTACGAACCCAGGGCAAACCTTCCCAGTTAATGTAAATCGTGGAAAGCTTTAGAACAGCAACGATGCACCCTGCTGCAAACTTGGGGCGCAGACAGTTAAAAACCAGCTCGGTTACTTGATATGTTTGACTTAATAGGTATTCACTAAAGCTGGCGATATGGGCTATGCAAGAATTACGCATGACCTTTTGGATGAGGGCCAGTAGCGTAGCCAGGCAAAAATTAGGGGGGGGCCCGAAATGTTTGATTTTAGGCGAATAACACTATAACACTGTTTTGTTTGGGATACCGCCTCTCAAAGCACAAAATGACTGTTCTAAAAATTCGGAGGGGCATGGCCCCTAGGCCCCCTGGCTACGCCTATGATGATGGCGCTGATATTTTGATAAGGCGTATTACTTATTGCATATTATTCAACATACTTTGCGAAGACATATTTACTCACTGAAGAAGCATTGTTTATGGTCTACACTACAAGAGAAACCAACCGGCGTCGAAATTACCATAGTGACACAACTTAAAGCACTCTCGCCCGAACTCAATATACTGCCAATACGATCGATGACATCAGGATCGGTCATTTTGCGGTTAAAGTTCATATCTCTGTTCTTGACTCGCGCATATCCACGTAATAAGCAGCGAAATGAACATACGTGAAGTTTGTTGCCGGGCAGAAGTAGTACACAAGATGGTCCGGGTTCGAAAGACGCGTCACTTTGGCTCGAATGCGGAAAAGCTGTGAAGTTCGGACTGGTACGTGAGCATTCGTGACGTCGCTGATGGTCGAGACAGCTACGGGAGACGAATCGCCGAACACGACTGAAAAAAATCGCCTCGCAAGTTCCTCCNACTGTCAGAAGCGGCCAGTCACAATCACCATGCAAACAGTATTCAACTGTGTTACAGTAAATTTTATTTTATCTAATTTATTTGTTTATGACCAGACACGAAGCCCATAGTATAAACACATACACTCTGCAGAACGCAGGTCAATAAAAACAGACAAGACAACGTTTTACCATGCATTGAAGCCGGTGGAATCACAGAGTTACAGACACTGTTTGCAACTGCGTTGAAGACACAACCACAGGGTTACAGACACATTGTTAACACATATGTTAGCTAACATGTAACACTTGTTACAACACTACTGCGGAGTAGGGCGCCAATTCCTAAACTAAAAAGTAAAGTCGAGTTTTTTTTGCTTTCATGAAACAAAACCTGAGCTCGGGCGGCGGAATCACGTGATTTGAAAACAGGCATGTACGCATTGGAAGCTGCAGTTTCTGTGCATATTTTGTTGCGACTTTTGGCGTAGAAAGTTCGCGTTAAGTCAAATACCGACTACAGAAAAGTCTGTTACACTTTTGCCACGAAGCAATAGCCTACTGCATGGTAACGGCAGCTCTCTGAACTCTCGCATCAACCGTTTATGGTGACCTTAGCACAGCTATGTCCAACCCGCAGAACGCGAGCCACCTAGTTCAGGTTTCCGCTGTAGCATAATTGGCCTACCACATACCGACCTGTCCATATTTTGATAAACTTAAATTTGATATTTTTGATGCAGGTGGTCCTCAGTGCCACTCTCTCACATTTGCACTGCGTGCTGGGAGATTTCCATATCTCCACTGACACTTTGGTGCGAAACTTTCCACAAGTTTTCTGATTCCTACCTTTGTTCCAAGAAATCACACGTACGGAGTGATTAAAAGGTGCCAGACAGTCGTTGCCATTGCAGTTAGGAATCGAACGCTTTCATTACATTAGCTTACAAGCAATGCAGTTTGCTGAGATCAAAGTAAGTCGTTTAATGTGCGGCCCTCGTTAATAGGCTATTCAATGTGCGACCTGGTTAAGATATTCACAATATGTTTGGCTCAGTAAGCAATTTCGGTTGGACATAGCTGCCTTAAGACATAACATCGACACACAAACCTGTCAACGAATCTTGATGGCAACGTATCGTTTCGTTGCCAAGAGACGCAGCTGTGGCAGTTTCCGACTCAAGTGTATCCGTCTGCGATGGCTGTTGGTCAAAGTTAACCCTGCTCGGGCCAGAGGCTTCCAGTGACCTCAGCAAATCCAACGTGTCGGCGTCTTGGCGCGTAATACGTACAGGTTGCTGGTAGATACAGATGTATTTTACTGTTTCACATAATAAACGCTCCTAAATTTAAATGATTCAGCAAAATAAGGGAATTAGTGGGCAGGAAAGTTGATAAAACGTTTGAAATGCCGTAATTGATTATTTTCTCGCGCTGATCTTCGGCAACAGCGCTCGTTTCCCATCAGAATAAATCCCGTTGTCGGCAACCAAGAGACGGAACTACACAAACAATTGTATACAGGCAATTGTAGAACCTCTATTTTTTCCTTTTTTTAGCAACACATCAAACGCATTGTTGAAAAGACTTGAGGCGTTTTCTCCGAAATGTTCTTTGGATGGACGCCGAGGCACTTGGAATTGACTTTGGATCAGCCAATGCACGCGTCACGAAGTATATAGGCGGTGGGAGTGGAAACACCGGTGCCGAATTTATACCGAAAAAATTTCTTGCATAGCAAAGCGAGTTTTTCGATAACTTATATTCCCCAGTGAGACACTTTTTGTCAGTTGGATTAATTGAAACAAATCTACACAAATTTGACAATGGATTCGCGCAAATTCGAAGAAACTGAACGATTTTGCGTTTAAAATTAAAATCCAATCGACCCAACAGACTGGATATTAGCGAACGATTCGATGACCAACAGCACTGTACCGGGCTTGGCTGGCTGTCTGCGATGACGATTTGTTCCACAACTGCACCATCAGGAATGGGACTGTTATCAACTGACGTCGTCGTCGACCACAGGACTGTGCGGGGGTTTTGCGGGGGTGTCTCGAATCGATCTTCCTCTGAAAGGTTGCCACCCGGACTTGGTTCTGAGGCGGGGGGTGCTGGACGTCGGGAAAAAAAACGGGAGTGAAAAGAAAATCGATTAAAGAAAGGCATTACATGCGACAACCTNAAAAAAACGCATCAGCGCAAAGTTTGCTTTCACTAAAACAACATACAAGACAGGAGTAACTCGAAACGAAGTAAAACAACACCAAGAAAATATTGTACATCATGGCAATCAAACAATGCTTCAATAATATTTATTTCAAATTTGTCTTACGGACTCTTGCTAAACACACAGGCATTTAAAATGTGGTTTGCTACATAACATTAATGACTAGATGCATAAAAATTTACGGTATGTGTTTCAAAATGTACTAATAGGATTATCGTTCGACAAAAACGTTTTCAACTTCAGACACCGAAACGTACCTAGTTTTGTTTTTTTGCTCATTTCTGGAGTGGTGTAGGGAGATAAGGATCTTTTTCGTGGGGATTTGAGGGAACCTTCTGAACGATTTTCCGCTTCTTCCGCAACCAACAAAGGCTTCATCCTCCTAGAAAGTAAAGTGGAGAGGTTCTCCAGTAAAACAATCAGTTCTCTGTTTAATTTCTTAAAGTTCGGTTATGTACTTACTATATTAATGTATTAATGTTGGTTAAATGCGATTCGATTTCAGATATTTTGAATTGCATATTCCGATGAATAGGTCATGTAGTTTTGCGATGCTTAAACAGCAGTTTTGGATCAGTTTCGAACAGAACCATCAATTTAACAAATACCAAATGCAGAACGTAGGTCCTTCAATTTCTTTTCGTGAAGAAAGCTGGTGCTATACTTACTGGACCATTTGGACAACTTCCGGAGTATCCGCTGCTATGGCAACCAGGTCTCTGCCGAAGGAATGCCCGCCATGAAGGAAAAGTTCGCTGCTGAGACTACTGTCGCTTCCATTAGCCGAAGCACCATCGCCTTGATGTTGGTCGTGCTTTTTCGAAGCGTGCAGATTCCAGAACTTCACAAATGAACCTTTGCCATAATAAAACGTGTTTAACATAAGAACCTACTTAACTTTGCAAAGGTGGATTTACACCAGCTGTCTAGCAGCAAAATGACAATCGACACTGTGGCCACAGTCAACACAACGTACGATGGAAGTAGAATGAGCGTGCCTGACGTCTGATCAACGAACGACCAGGGCAGGCCACGTCAAACAGGCACATTCCGTGATAGGAATAAAGCACGGGATGCACGGGATGTACAGGGTGTCCATAAAGTCTCTTTACAATTTAAAAAAATTATTAAAAAGTGAAATGATGAGATATCGCAATGAGGTTTGTTTTATGTTAATC
>JGI24021J15306_10007878_pt1 | contig 13030 bp, 8 predicted proteins | sample Ectturendosymbi1_FD_15306 | JGI IMG/M metagenome (IMG submission 15306) | reverse complement strand
TTAGCCGGTGAGACAGAAAACTGAACTTTTGTTGTCTGAGGCTCATGAAATAAACCTATATGCGTGCTTGGATGTTATAAGTTTAAGACATGTATCGGTTATCAAATGACGCTTGTTGAAGTTTGCGGGCTCAAATCTCACGCCAGCCGAAGATTTTCTGGTGTTCATTGTTACCTGTCTTAAGTTACTTAATAGCCACGTGTGAAGCAATTTTGTCAGTGAAAGAATGAAATCGTAAAATGAAAATCAAGCAGAGGAAACGTACAGTAGTCATAAAAAAAATTTGCGTAGTGCGTATATCAGTGACCAGAAAACAAAGTCAGTTTATTTTAAACTGAGGCTCTTGCCCCCCTTAGTTACGCCACTGCCGAATACTGTATATACATTTTTTTATTTTTAGGGTCTGAGGGGAGGCCATGGCACAGTGCCCCCCCTCCGCACGCTAGTGATCACATGGATACGTTGCCGTAATATTTTCGATCGGGTGCTGAGTTCAGAAAAATGCCAAAGCTTTGACAGCTTTGAATTCAAAATTTGCCAAATGTTTTACGACAGAAAACAACTACAATTTTTCGTGCTCCATTCGAGTGAACTACACAGGAAAATTAAGTCCCAAGCAGCATTATAAATCGACACTACCCTCACTTTCGCCGTAAGTTGTTTTAAGCTACGCTGGATTACTGGCACTGAATCACACACAACAGCAAATTAATAAAGCATTAGATGTCACTGCAGTCTGTACATGAAAAGCTAGGATTGACCATTGAGTGACACAGCAAGGAAAAACTACGTCTGGGGGACGAAATACTTCTGGTGCACCCCAAGCGTGAACTGTAAAGCACAAACATGTATTTACTCAAAAATCAAAGCCTATTTTTCATACAACAAATCTATTCAACCTTTTCCACTGCAATCAGTACGGCTTTGAACAACTGCAGGCAGCGGTTTCTCATTACTCTGCATTTAGCGGTACAAGGTATTTCAAGAGCTAGCGATACAGCTTTTTACAATCTTTCTTGAGTGCTATGCTGGCGCGCAAAGGTCGGGGAATCCGAAGCAGTGTCAGGGATTTGCGGTTGCTGTTGCGTTTAGAGAATCACCCCACATGTTACCAGTTGAGTGATCAGTCATTTGTACAGCCGCTGGTATCGTCGCCCAACCAAGTGGCCTAGCATTTTCAGCATGTTAGACCAAAGCTTGGCTGAGGAACAGGCTCTCACCTCGTTGAACCAAGGCCACCCTGCTTGTTTAGGAGGCCTGTGGTGAAACTCAGTATCAGGCTTTCCAGGTGCAGCAATAAGAACTTTGCTTGTACACCCTTCGCTAAAACACTAGTTTTTAGCGTTAGTAACAACAGTCCCCGCCACGACAGCACAATGTGGATAGAGGTGAAAATGCCGGTAGATTGCAACAAAAGTGCATACGTTCACATTCACAAGCAAGGAGTAAGGAATAGTCAGAACATTATTTCTGAATACATGTGCTAAATTGTTTGTGAGAACATAGGACATGAGGAATTTGGGTGGCAGTGATTGGCGGGAGCCCTGAGCATAGATGCTGCTTCTTGCCGGAGTGGCTGAGATTAACGCTCTTGCCCTAAGAACGCTGCGACGAATCACTCAGTGGCCGTGGATTGAAAACCCAATCGCTCAATTGATAGACGGACACGCTACCACGAGCTATCGCCGCCAAAACGTTTTGTCATGCAGCATGACGAGTGATTGTCAGCTAGTCGCAGAGCGGTCCTACTTGCAATGGTAACACGTCAGCAATCATGCGGATTTCTTCAACAGCAATTGTCATGCAATAAAAAATAGTTCCGCTAATCTGTGGGCGGTGCAAGCAAGATGCAAAGAAAGGCAATTTGTTACATAGTCATGTGGTCTTTGCTTACTGTCTCAAAGAAAAATCACTAATTCTTTATGGATGTGGTACAGACGCCATTTGAAACATTTTATTAACAACAAGATGCCGTCTGCGATGCTCACAACGAAAATCGCTTTTCTGTAAACATTTACCGAAACAGAAAACCATTTTCCCGAAAAGGCAGGAATTGTAGAAAAACAACTGCTAAAACAAGCAGCACCACGCGTTGTGCCACAATCTTTTTAGTGTCCAGAAAGACATCGGCACTCGAGGCATCAGTTTGCAGAAACGTTTTAGCAGAGTATTACATTCACCAGTGCTTGTTTTCTTCCCAGTTTCATCGTGTGTCATCATGCGACTACTTCCAGGTCCTCCAGCCATTGAAGAAGGGGGCAAAGTCCCAGCATTGCTTCCAGCGTCGCCGGCAGCAAGATTTTCTGCTTGTTCCATTTGGGTCAGTTGGCTTTGCAATGTGTCACGATGTTGCCTCACCAGTTCTAATTCCACAACAGCAGATGAGATAAGCTGCTGAAAGTTTTTCAATTTTGATGACATCTGTCAATGAAAAGAGACACTTGTCAAATGACATCACTGACCTTGAAAAACGCAGAACACCCTTTGAAAAATTTGGAAAAATATTGCAGTGTTTTCCGAATGACGGAGATTTAGCTCATTCTTGATGGCCTAAAATAAATTGATAGCAAGTGCATGAAACATGACTACTCCGACGTGATGGGGGGCGCCAAAATCATGAGGCCTTGGTTTTCCGGAAAATTGTTGGAAAAACTAAAAATGAAAAATCGTCATGAATATTTAGGAATGTACTTACCCAATCGGCCAATCCTTAAAAATTACCGAAAATTTAAAAACTTTTCGAGAGTTTTTTCAGCATTTCACAAACTTTCAGCGAAATGTTATGCTTGTGAAACATAGGGCTCTGCTCTCTGTCATTGATGATCCCAAGTGGGGGTCTGGGGGGTGCTTGGTGCAGCAATATTTGAAGGAAAACCTTGGCTGCAAACTTGCAAGAGCATTCCTATAAGTTCTACAAACTCACATACAAAACATTTTCATTGGTATTTTAATTGACTATCATAATATAACAAAATGCTAACTGTGACGCGCGATTATCAGCTACAAGACCATCTTTGCAGTCATGGTTAGGTGTCAAACAGAAATGATATTCGTTCTTCTTCAAACGAAAATAACCATAAACTGCCAAGTGTTAGCACCTTACCTCATCACTAAGGTTTTCTAACTGGAGTTCTTCATTGAAAAACTCAGAATCATGTTCATTTTCAGCAAAGCGCTTTTGAGAAAGCTGTGTTTTCACCTCCTCTAAATACTGGTCATACTCTTCCAAGCTTTTTGTCTGGACTTCAAGAATTTGCTGTTCCAGTTTCGATGCGGCTTCAATGTTGGATAAAAGTTGTGTCTGAAGTGAAGGACGTTGATTTACGACGTAGCTTATCAGCAATTCAAATATAACCACGAAGGGATTACAGATATGACAGTATTTAAACAAATCTACATGAGCCTAGACCAGGACGCATGATTACATCATCTCCAACTTGGCTTGGTCCCGTGTCGGTGTGGAGCCAACAGCACTATCAGACGTTGCTGAAAACCGCGAGGTATTTCGAGTCCTCTTACGGCTGCAGCACCCATCATTCCCCCATGAACAAACATGGGTGTAAAAAATAATGAATATACAAACATTGAGTTCCTTGGTATAGAAAACAGCACATTTACTGCTTGACGTTATGCTTAACCTGCATAATATCAAATTTTACCTTTTTTGTAGATACAATCGGCCTTCGAAAACCTCTCCTGGGTCTTTTATCAGGTGGAAGATCAAATGTGTCTTTTAAAGTGTCATATGCAACTTTGTATCTTTTCAGGTAATCTGTTTCTGCTTGTAAGTCACCAGATTTAAGCTTTTCTGATTGCACGATTGTTTCATACGTTAAAACAATGTCTTCACTTTTCACTTTTTCTTCAGTAATTTGCTTCATTAATCTGTTAAAGACAAAACAGATTTGCTTGTTAATGAAATAGTGAACATCAAGTACAGAACCTGATAACCTTGGTACACTCAAAGCATGATCGACATTGTAGGAGCAGAAGATAGCATACTTGAAAACTAGCATAAGTATACATATTTCTAATTTTATGGAACATATGCTGTACTGGAGCTAAAGTAGTGTAGCACATTCCACGCTTAATTTTATAGTAACGATATGTTTCTGGCTGGTTGATGTAAAGTATAGGTGTCACCTACTTTACAGCTTCCCTATATACTCTGTAGCCAATTGGTGAGCAGCAATTAGACACAACACTGTGTCTATATTACATACTTACTATTTTAGGGAAGAGAAGCTCAGCGGAAAAAACTCATAAGTACTGCTCAAGCAGTACATGCACAGCTTTCAAGAAGTAATCAAGTGCTTGAACACCATAAAGAGATTAATTACTCCATTACTTATTAAAAAACAATCTGTTACTTGCAGAGCATGTGACTTGGCATTACACACCATTGTAAAGTCTTGGCCTTTGGATGCATCAATTCTCAGTTGCTTCTGCAATTGGTGATGACCTCACTAATTGGGTGCCTAGGCTTTGAGGAGGGTGCTGCAAGTTCTCTAGGTTTTAATTTGGCACATTTTAATTTTTATGCACTACAGCATCGGGCCCACTTTCATCTCAGTGGGCCATGCAGCTACTTTCACAGTGAATGCTGCACTGGTGGCAGCTCCCTTGCACCTATTCATTACCAAGCATGTGGCTGGACAGGCTGTAAATACTGCTTTTCAAGTCTTTGGTATGGCCCAACAGGGATTTGAACCTAGCCTATCAGCATCTGTGGCATGCACACTATCTCCTAGGCCAGCATGATCCAACTACAATTTTTAGGCCTGCACGCTTTCTCAGGATTGATTTTTATGTATATGTTACAGAAGGCAATTTTAATTAGAACAAGCATAACACCTGCTCATAATAATGTACAATATCAATGGCATTAGGCTAGAGAGTAGAGAGCTTCTAGAAATTAGTCAGCAAAGGTAGATTACCTAAACTGAAAGCTTTCACAGTAAAAATGCTCATGATGTTTGGAAACACAATATTATACATGTGTAAGAGTACATTTTCTACCATGAAGCAAGACAAATCTCACAACAAATTGAATGGCAGACGAAACAGTGGACCATAGTCTCCAACTTGCTACTACTAACATATTAGTATTGTTAAAGGAACGATAGTGTCAGAGAAGCCTCAACCACAACTCTCTCGAGCTGAGAGAGATTTGTAATAAAATGTTTATTGTTAGTGTGTAATAATTTCAGTAACAAACAAATGATTACATTTGTTCATTTACATGATTATATAGACAGGCTGGTGTTCTACCAACTCGATTTTGAGGAGTCATGATTGCAATTAAATCTGAATTGTAACTATGAGTTTGAAGCGTTTGTATTTAATTGAAAATGTTGATAATGATTTAATTTGCTTGCTGATGATAACGAAAATCATATGTTCATGATGATTAACTATTGGATCTTGGATCATATTTGCAGCTCTTTTAAATAAAACCTTTCATTGATTTAAGTACGTTTAACATATAAGATTTCTGCAAGATTACATAGCCTGACTCAAATGTCTCGAGATCGGAACAAAAAGACCAAAAAGTCCCGTGACCGAAACGGCTCAAACCGAAAAGCCGCATACTCACTAGTAATACAGAGGCTTGACGGGGCTGTTGCACCTCTCGCTTGCCCTGAAAAACAGAGTTGCCCAGAAATTTTTCACTGTATTGAATATATTTTTTACATTCAGGAGTTTTGAGCAACTTGCGCTTGCCCTGAAAAACAGAGGGTGTCCTGAATTCACAGTACTGAATATGTATTTTTTATTATTCAGGATTTTTGAGCAACTTGCGCTTGCCCTGAAAAACAAAGTTGCCCTGGAAGTTTCACTGTATTGAAATAAATTGTATCAATCAGCATTTTTGAGCAACTTGCGCTTGCCCTGAAAAACAGAGTTGCCCTGGAATTTTTCACTGTATTGGATATACTTTTTACATTCAGGACTTTTGAGGAACTTGTGCTTGCCCTGAAAAACAGAGGGTGCCCTGAATTCACTGTTCTGAATATGTAATTTTTATCACTCAGGATTTTTGAGAAACTTGCGCTTGCCCTGAAAAAACAGAGTTGCCCTGGAATTTTTCACTGTATTGAATATGTATTTTTTATCATTCAGGATTTTTGAGCAACTAACTCTTGCCCTGAAAAACAGAGTTGCCCTGGAATTTTTCACTGCATTGAAAAATTTTTTTATCATCCAGGATTTTTGAGCAACCAGCGCTTGCCCTGAAAACAGAGTTTATCCCTAAATTTTTCAAACCCGGGGGGGCAGCCACCCCCCCAACTTGTACGCCTATGGTTATTATATATTTATTTGCAACAAAACTATTCAACAATACAAATTTCTTAATTTTGCGCTGACAGATTTTTCAACAGAAAAGAATTCTTTGACAACATTTCCAACATCAAGGAAAAAGTTACTGAATTATTTGAGCATGCTGAAACACTAAGAATGATTTCAATATTGAAGTAAAATCAACCTGGAGTCTTTTATCTATATTTGAAAGGACTGCATTTAACAATGGCATTACCCTAAAATATGTGGACTAGGCAAATTTAGACTTTTCAATCTCATGCTATCTTGGTATTGTTATCGTTTACTGCAAAATAGTTGGGTTTCAAACAATACAAGAAATTTTCTCTGTAGACAGCTGGACTTATTTCCAAGCTTTCAGTTGGGAGACCAAATAAATCCTTCGGTTATCTAGCTGATACCCCAGATTGGAAGGTTTGGAAAAGTGTGCAAATAAATGCCACGTATATGAAAATTTGGTGCTGAGGAACATATTTTAAACAGATTATGTTTCAACTATGTTCAATATATAATTCTCATGTATCCTACATCCAATCTAAAAAAAGCATGTAGGTTATTTTAATTTGTTTGACATACTTCAAATATTCATGGGTAGTCTTCAGGTCTTCATGCCAACTTTGTGGTGAGCAATGTATTTGTTCCAATTGATTTTCTCTTTTGTTCAAAAAAATATTTATAAAAGTCATGAATCCAAAACAACATCTTCCTGTCTTGGTGCACTTGAGTTTGTTGATTTTGCACCCACATGGAATATGACTGTTTGCAAAGTCCTGAATAACTGGGCAATCAACAACCTAATAACCATAAGGACAGAGCCAGTGCCATGGGAGGGACAAAAAGGGAGGTAAGTTTTGTATTTGACTGGAACAGCAAATCTGCAATTTAAACCATGTAGCAATGCCAGACATTTGTAATAAATCTTGAAAAATAGTCACTACAGAAAGTTCTAGCACAGGGGTGGGCAATTAATATGGCTCGGGGGCCACTTTGAGAAAGCAGTGTTTAGCGGAGGGCCATACCTTCCAGTGGCAATAGTAGCAAGTCACTGTTCAAATTAGCCAAAGTGCTAACGTTTGCTGCGATAAGCTGGGGAACTTCAGATTAGATTTCCTGAATGCTTCTGCGGGACACAGAAAATGCTGTGGCAGGCCACATAGGGCCTGCATGCCACTATTTGCCCACGTACTGTTCTAGCACATAGAGTTAGAATTACTTCACATGAGTATAGCAAAAATGGAAAATCACATCTGAAATTACTTTGAGTGAAATTGGAACCCTAGGTTACACTTGTATGCAGCAACACAATATGAAAAAAATGGAAAGAAGCCACAATCGTAATACTGTACATACTAATAACTACTTAAAAATAATCTATAAGTTAGCAATTTTTATTCACATGGTGAGTAAAATACTATTGAATATCCAATATCCATCCAAACTACGTCAGAAATTCGATTCAAAGTATGTTCCACACATGAACAATCAAAATGACAACCAGACCAAAAAAACATATCAACCTAGTAGCATAAAATTCATGAATGTAAGAAATTTAAAGGTGTTACATTTTTCAGAAACATGAGTTGATTTAAAACATTGTTGTAAGCAAGCACAGGTTTTACTTGCAGTTGTTTTCCTAACCACACCATAGCACATAGGTTCCTGGTCACATTATAAAACTACCTTTGATGTTAAATGATAAACAGCAGTCAAAAACATGCATTAATGCTTGCATATCAACCATATTTACATACATGTTAATGTGGTCTTCTTTTGAATCAAGTTGTTTTTCTAAATAAGAAACTTCTATTTCAAAACCCTTTGCTTGTTCTGACAGCTCCTTTATTTTGAAGTCTTTCTGAAGCACATCAGATTTCAGTTCTTCAATTTCTTGTTGTTTTTCTTCAATTTGACCTTCTAACAGCTCCTTTGATTCATCCCTTTGATCTTGCAATCGCTGAAATATCGTGAAAAGTAAGTCAGAGTTCTGCCGCAGTTCAGCTTTATTCATGCAATGTAATGCAAGCCTGCTCGATAGAAAGCAATGTGAGTAGTGATCAAAAGCATCAAACTGTTGTGATTGGAGGGTCTTGGCAGCAAGCAAAGAAAGCTTCACATTGTGGCAGCAAGCAACAACAGAGATCATTCAACAAAACCACTTTATTACTGCTTGTTCATGACACATACATATAGGTGTTATTCTTGGTGAACTTCCTGTTTGTGGTGCATCATGCATGAGATATTAACTCAACACAATTATTCACTAACAAACTGTACAGCAAAAACACATCTATGAGAATAAGGGTGGACATAGCATCAAAATGTTTTGTTTAATTAGTCCTTCAGTTACATGAAAACTGTACTTTTTATTGCTTACGTAGGATTTGATTCTCCCTACGAAACATTGTACTCCCGTTTGTCTTAGCTTGGATGGATATGGCACTGCTGCAGAGTCTGGTTATCAAAACATTAGAACTGCTCTAACTTCAGCATGGTTGAAAAATATTTGGGAGCTTAGTTGGTGGCAAGCTCTTATGCAGAGTTTTTAACACTGCATGACCGGTAATGATTTATTCATGCATTTTTGTGACTTAAATCACAAAGTAACACAAATGCAGCAAAGGAAAAGCAGCAACATCAACGAACAGAAATTAATTTCATGTTGATAAAAATATAAAACATCAGAAACTCCAGGCTTAGCGAATTCGTGATAGTATTATCACAAAGGGTTGGTGAAAGACTATATGGGTCAAGTTCTCAGCTAGCGCTGTTACTACCACAAATCAATTTTTAATTGACTGACTGCTCAAACTAATTTAATATTCAACATAACACATTTAGTGTTTTCCCCCACCAAAACCATACTGGATAGTTGGCAGTTTTTGAGAGTTTACGATGTTTATTCCAGTTACATAAAACACCTCATAATTGGAGCCCAAACAAGGTTTCAATTGCTGAATCCACTATTTCTCTTTAGTTTTCATACATAAATGACATGCAATCTCAAGAGAAAAAGATTACAGCTGGCATCCAATAGATGCCAGATCCGTATTTGTACATGGCCTGATATCTGTCCCATAATGCCAAATACCGAAAGATACATAGAGTCATAGGCTAGTATAAAAAGTGTTAATGAAAAATACAACAAACATGCTTACACACAAAAATACATAAACAGGATTACTAAGGTGTTTAAAATTAATCTGCATATTTTTGAGATGACATTGAGGTTATTCTAAAATGATCAGACCAGACAAGTAGATTTGAAGCATAAACAAGGTACGTACTGTTAAAAACTAGGTTTAGAAAATAGTCTGCTAAAACTTTTCACAAATGCAAGCTGAACTACCACAATCTTGGGAAATATACATAATGATACCTTATATAAAACAAAATATGGTATTCTCTCCAGCAGAGATGTTGAAGTGGAACTTGTGGAAGATGAAGTTGTGTATGAATCACTGTAGACAGCATCTATAATAGCATTGGTTTAACAATGAAATAGTGTTTCAACACAACTACTCCTGCCTTTCAATTCTTAACATGAGGTTATATTCATCTGTATTTAACAACTTCACCTACACTTGTGCTTATCGGGCTCATACTGACATAAAAATCACATTTCAAACATAAAGAAAACAAATGACTTCCTTTTATACATTTAGTAATACTATGTTTTTGGTTTAAAACCCCAAAGAACCACAGAAGCCAATATATCAGCTCAGATTTCTCCAGTCATAACTCACCAGCTGATGGAGCTAGACAGCTGTTCAAACCCTTTGAAAAAGCAGAAAGTCTCTTAGGTTTATTAAAAAAATGCAGGCATTTTTATGTTTGAACTTTTTCTGGGATAAGGTCATGAGCAGATAGGGGTCAAGCGATTTTATAATTATGTCACCAGGACCTAAGCAAAAAATACATCGGCAATTTTTTTTTAAATAGGTGAAAATCCACATCTTTAGAGCCCTTGATTGCCCTTCTAGCATTAGTGGTTGGCAAGTAATGGCCAAAAAGCACAAAGTAATTAATCCTCTAGAGCAGGGCTACTCAATTATTTAAGAAAAGGTCCATTTATCAACATCAAAATTTTTCAAGGTCCGGTTGCTCCCATAAAAGCATGCAAATGTGACATGTTTTGGATTATTCTAACAAAAATATAACATTATGATATAATACAATTGCAAATATATATAAATCCGGTAAATGGATATAAATATTAACATGAGTTGTCAACATTATTTATTGTTTTGCTGGTGGGAATAATTGTATCTTCTGCTTTTTGACAGTTGCTTAATTTTGTTCAAAGGTAGTGATAGCGAGTAGAAGCAATTGTAAAGGTTTATTTGTCATACAACTTGTTCTTTATGAAGTTCTGTTTTGAAAGTGCGGACTGTCAGCAGTCAGTGGCGTAACTAGAGGTTTAAGCCAAGAGTGAAAACGTAGCTGAAAGGGGTTGATTTGCCACTGTGGGGGGTCACTAGCCAACACTCAGAAAAAACTTGAGAAATGATGGTGAATCCAGATGTGGATGGCTATACTAAAACACAAAATCACCAAAAAGCCCAAAAAAACTACTGAAAACCAAACGAATATTAAAACCAAAGTATAAGTGGGGGCCCGAGTTTTACATTCACCTTCCAGGAGGGAACAATTCGCCTCTCTAGTAGCAGCAGGTAGACCCAGACACAATGAGAGTTTCCAGTAAAAGTTTGTGAGGAGTGGAAAAAACTGGAGATACCTTCTTTTACCAAGAAGTTTTCAGAATAAAAAAGCATTTGTTTCACTGCTAAATTCTACTGGAATTCAGCTACTTCCAGTTGAATTTTTGCTGCCTCCACACCAATGGTGTCAAGTTGCCGGAGCTTTACTCCACCACCTTCATCAGTTAATGATGAATTGTTGCCTACAAATATAAGCGAAAATGCCCAGCAGAGCTCTGGAACTTATAAAATTTCCACTACATCCCTGGTGCACACATGTGCATGTGTCTTTCGGTTCAGTTGAGAATTCTGTAATGTCTGTCTCTAAAGAGGGTTTTGAGGAAACAGTAGCAACTGTCTTCGAAAAGTAAAGTCGCCAAAGTTCGGCAGTGTTGATAATCAACTTTTCAATAAGTTGAATATATCTGGAATCTTCTTGCTTTTACTTTCCCCAAAATGACTCGGAAAATAACTAAGTTTGTTCTGAAAGACATGCTTGAACATATTAAACGTTTTCTGAAAAGGGCGCATAGTAGTGATCAAATCAAGAGTAGTACGTTTTCCTCCTTGCAGTTTTATATTCAAGTCGTTGAGGTGTTGCACTACGTCAGCCAAAAATCCAACAGTTTCCCTTCCTTTATCATTTCCTAAAAAAGCTGAAAATACCTTAGCTTTCCTTCACATTTTATTGAATTCCTGTGAAAAAACAATTTCCTTCCCAAAGGACCAAAATCTCTGCAAAAATCTTGCTTAACTCAACCATCTTTCATGATTGTGCACTAGTAAATTTGTATAATTCCATTGTTTATGACAAGAAAAGGTTTCACTGCTATTTTCTAGCCTTGAATCCACTATTTTTATCAGTATAGACCCAATAGTTATGAGCCATTGTTAAACAGTTATGACGAAACAATCAGTGGCGTACGAGGCATGGGGGGCTGCCACCCCTCCGGCTTGAAAAATTCAGGGTAAACTCTGTTTTCAGGGCAAGCACAACTTGCTAAAAAATATTTCAATCCAGTGATAAATTTCTGGGCAAACTCTGTTTTCAGGGCAAGCGCAGCTTGCTCAAAATTCTGGAAGAAAAACATATTTCAATACAGTGAAAAATTTCCGGGCAAACTGTTTTTCAGGGCAAGCGTAAATTGTTCAAAATTCTGAATGATAAAAAGTATGTATTCAATACAGTGAATTCAGGGCACACTCTGTTTTTCAGGGCAAGCGCAGGTTGCTCAAAAATCCTGATTATAAGAAGTATATTCAATAGAGTAAAAAATTTCAGAGCAAACTCTGTTTTTCAGGGCAAGCGCATGTTGTTCAAAATTCTGAATGAAAAAAAAAATATATTAAATACACTGAATTCAGGCACTGTTTTTCAGGGCAAGCACAAGTTGCTCAAAAATCCTAAAGATAAAAAATATTTCAATACAGTCAAAAATTTCAGGACAATCTCTTTTTTCAGGGTAAGCGCAAGCTGCTAAAAATTCTGAATAATTAAAAATCAGTGACGTGCTGTCTGGGGAGGCAAGGGAGGGAGTGCCTCCCACCATAATAATGAAATGTGCAAACCAAATTAGGGATCCAAAATAACAAATTGAACAATCAGTTGTCCTTTCATGTTGAAAAAGTACAATTATTGTATAATTCAAATCATTTTCATGGTCAATACATCTGAATTTGCGTATTTCTTCTTCAAGTCAGTGGAAAGTCACAAAGGGAGGCAGCGACTGCTTGTGCGTCCTTTCACCGAGTGACTTTCACATTGAGAAGTTTGTCACAAACTGTGTTGGTGAGCACTTGCCGTGCAATATCCTTGATGTCAGCTCTGTAACCTTCATGTCAGCTACAGTGTAATGTTTATATACACTTTTAATAATGTCCTCCTACAGTGGTTCCCAAACTTGTTCGAGCCGTTACCCAAATCAAGGCAGCGATTATGTCTTATTACCCACAATATTTCGCAGTGATCGCTCATAATATAGAACACCATTGTGACTTTGGCTCCGCATTAC
>JGI24021J15306_10007877_pt1 | contig 13031 bp, 10 predicted proteins | sample Ectturendosymbi1_FD_15306 | JGI IMG/M metagenome (IMG submission 15306) | reverse complement strand
ACTAAACACTTCATGGGTTAAAATCGATTTTGTCAAAGACCGATGCTGTGGTGGGAAATGGAGAGTTGGCCCACCAAAAAGTGGGGAATTGGAGAAAAAAGGTTAAGAACCCCTGATCTAGAGGTACAGTAACTTACTTTCTATTGAAGAACAACGTGTGAAATTTTAAAATGATCACATGATATATGCTTACATGAAACAGAATGTGAAACATCACCATAGAAAAAACATAAAAAGATCAGCTTTTAATTTTGTTAAAATTTCAGCAGAGACTACAAAAAGTCTCTAGTCATGCCAGATTACAGAAACAATGCTTCATTCATTGATTTGCATTTTGAAACAACAATCTACATAAGAAATCAACCGGAAAAGGAATCAAATCACTTTAGGGTAACCACCCACGCATTACAACTTCACTGATTTTAATAAATCTATTACTGGTATAACACATGTCTATCAGTGTGGGTGGTATATATAATATATATATATAGCCAATAGTTTTAGCATCAGTAACAGTTACAGAAAAAAATAGTTTTACCTACAAGCAACTTATAGACAACTGCACTCTGGATAAAAGGCAACCCATTAACTTATTTTCTAATTTTTCAATATTAATTGGGCTAGAAAGTTTTTTGGCTTTATAAAATTAAACTTCTCTATATTGTTCGTAGAGCTACCATTTGAACAAGGCCTCCTAAACATTAACTCCATTTTAAAAGCATTTTTGCAAAAGTGACATTTTTCACAAATATCATTGTTCACAGACTTGCCTGGTCGAACTCTGTCACAAGCAAAAGGTACATTTGCCTAGTTGGCAATAGAGAAACACACCATCAATCCAGGCATAACCTTCAGCCTCACTAAACTTCCTTAATGACCACATACTCCTAATTTCACACAGAGAATTCTACAAATGAGCCCAAGGTGCATCTGACCAGCTAGAAAAATTAGTTGCACAGTATGCACACCTCATGGACTTACAGATTTAATCACATAACTGACAATTGCTGTTAAACTTTGCTTCAAACATCAAAACAGAACAAAACAGTGAACGCCAAGACCCACACAAAAAAACAGTTAAGACTCACAAACTTGCAGTAATGCCTTATGTTGTCCACCACCTCCATTGTCTGCTTTTCATGTTCTTTTCGTTGCTGCTCCATACTTAAACACTAAATGATAGACGCAACAACAAAGAAGTCTAGACCATCTCCATGAAACTTCACTTTCCACAAAAACAAGTGCCAAGTTGTTAAAAGACCACGATCAAATAAAGCTGCCAACAGTTATTTTCCAAAACACTCATAAGAAAAATACAGCATAATGCTATCAAATACCTTAAAGAATCATGCAAGCATGTTCCAAGACAAAATTATCAAGTGCAGGCAAAAGTTCTAAACCACTTACAGCTTTTTCTTCACCTAATGTTTCTGTTGTATTGCTTGCAAGAGAAGTGACCAAGGAGCCAGGTGCATCTGAAGCATAGCCAAAAACAAAATGGAGTTTAGTCTTCTTAAACAATACACTGCACACTGTTAATTAGGTTAAGTGGAAGTACCTCATTACTGGAACTTCAAGAACAAGCAGCACCTATTTGCTAAAGTAGCTTATGACATAAATTGTTTGGGCAATATTTAAAATGGAAATAGAAGAATAAAACTCATCTCTGCATACCGCATCTACTTACCCAAGGCTTTCAAATTCATAGCACCAAACCACCCAGAATAAGTACATTCACACTGCTTTTGCAAGCTTTCATCAGCACCATGACTATGTTTACCTTGTTTTGAAAAGTCAAAAATCTAGTCATAGAAATAAAATTCTGCACAACAAAACCTTCAGATGTTACTAAATTTAGCCAAAGTGTTTTGCAAAGTGTGAAATTATGCCTTTAACTTACTACATATCAGGCCAAAACATTAGGTACTAACTAAATGGCAGGGAAGTGAATAAAAATCATTTCACCATTACACAGGTGCTTCAGATTCATAAAAAATTGTTTATTATTTCTTGTGCTAAATCTGGTAAGAGTTGCCCAAAATTGAGACTAGTAAATACATGTCTTTGGTAGGACTGTTTTTAGCAATCAATCTTTAAACTCACAACATGGCTGAATAGAAACAAAAATGCTAATACTGATGACTTGCGATGGATTTTTGTGAAATCGTGTTGAAGATTTTGTAAACAATTGTTTTTACCCTTAGCAAGATTCACTGAATGAAAAGCAAAACATTTGACCTTGCCCAGAGGCACATACACAAAGCACTACCCACTTATGTTATCAATTAAAATGAACCAGAGATCTCTAGTAGGCTTTGCTTGGCAATAAAAAGTGCTTTTTTCACTCAGACCCTGCTGATGCAAGAAAACCTGTTCTTTCTAAAAAATTAATCTGAGCTCCACATAACTAGACCTTTCTGTTGTTTGATTCAAACGCAGAGGATTTCTACTAACTGAATCATTATATTAATGATTGATTTTTATTTTTGCCCACATTGTCTATGCATACACACTGTCTGCATTCTCTGTGATGTAAGATTTAGTGCTTTATTTGTTTGAATTTTAGCAGATGATGATAACAACTGTTTTTTAAAACGTACAGTATGATTTCAAAAATTGTTTTTTATGGTTTCAAATGATTGTCTTTACATTTTTTGTTGATGGGACAACTTTTATTTACAATTCAAAAAATCCAAGTATTCCGCAAGATTAACACCTTTGTTGCTGTGTGGATTACCTTTAAGACTTGCTGGAGCCTTTTTTACCATCACTTTGCAACACTGTAACTCACCAGGCGATTGTGCTATAGAGCTGTTCAAACAATCAAAAAATGCAGAGAGCCTTCTAGTTTAGATTTTTTTGAAATTGGAAAGTTTTGGATTCGGGTTTTTCGTGGGTGATGTTATAAGTGGGGTAGGTTTAGGCGTTTTGGCCCACGTTACCTGGCGCTGGGTGCCAACTGCAAGAGGGAATTTTTGACTCAACTTTTTCTTGAAACTAGGCTATAATCCGAGTCTTTTGAGCCCTTGATTGGCTTTCTAGCATTTCTGGTTCAAAAGTTCTGGCCTAAACACAAAAAATCAATGATAAATTAATTTGTTGTTTTTACACCATAACTTTTGAACCAGAAACACTAGAAAGCCAATCAAAGGCTCAAACGACTTGGATTATAGGCTAGTTTCCACTGAAAACTTGAGTCAAAAATTTCCCTCTAGTGGTTGGCACCCAGGGCCAGGTAACCTGGGTCAAAATAGCCTAAAATCTATCCCACATATGTCACCCACAAAAAAAACGAAATCCAAAGTTTTCCAAATTTTTTAATGCAAACAAGAAGACTTGCCGCATCTTTTGAGTGTTTGAATAGCTCTGTTTCAATCACCTGACGAGTTATGCAGTTGCAATGTGGCATGAAAATAATGACTAATGCAGGGTTTCATAGTACGCATACATATATCATACCCTGGCAGCAAAGGTGTAAAGATAACCATTTGGTCAAGGCACTTGATAATTGGATTTGAAACAACTTTTGCACATTCGTTCAGCACTGTGCATCTTTATCTGGTCACCTTAAAAATTTTGCCTGCAGGCAGTTTGTTGTGTGCCAATCATTTGACAGCAGCCTATTTTCATGATTGTCATGTAAAGTGCTAAAGTCGGCCATGAAAATATTCTTGTGCTGTGTCACAGCAATGTTTGAAAGCTAAAGAAAATTTTCGTGTGTCGGTGCAAAGGGTGTTAAATGATTGATGCTTCATGCAATTTTTCATTTTCACCCATTATGCAACACTTGTGTAAATAGGCAATTGTTATTGTCACTGCTGCTTGTTTCAGTGTTGGGTTTCACACAGCACTACATGTGCAAATGTATTAGCACTACTTATGCACTGCTTCATGTGTAGATGTTTCTCACATTTGTGTAAAATTACTAATAACTGATTTAATTTCATCTTTGAGTGGGTGGTCTGCAGTACACACATAAAAAGATTTTGAATGCTCAACTATAATGCTGAGAAGTACTGCCCCCTTAAACAACAGAAAGAAACACTAATTATCACTGATTTTGCCCATAGCTATAAGCAATCAAAACAGTTTTGATAGTATTAGCTGCTCTCCAAAAATCTGCCATACCCACCAGTATTGGTGCATTAGCACACCATTTCAGGCAAATAGGCAGGCATTGCTTTTAAATCCAACAAATCTTTAAGTGCTTTCATTTTATCACACTCTACTGGTGCCATAACTACCTGGTTAAACACTGCTAACAACCAGCTTTGATGCTCTTTTACTTAAGTTTTCTTATTCCATTTGATTTTTCATTCTACAGTCTCACTAGGACTACAGCTATCACAATATCTGGAATTTTTGAGTCTATAAGAATTTCTGCTTGCATATTCCTACTTACAAGTAATTTTTTCATGCTAACAACATTCTTTAAATAAGCCTGTGATAATCACACTCACCATCAATTGAAAAAATCACAGCAGAAGTAGAAGGATGACTACTCATTGGTGCATCAGTTCCTGCAACAACAGCAGACCCTTGACCCTTTCCACAACATGGAATCTCTGGTAAAACGTCTTTAATTAGCAATTGGATGGGTTAAAACCTTAACATAGTAGCTTGAAATATGTCACTCAATTTTTTTTTGGTGAAAAAATCATCCAGTTAATTTTCTTTTCAAAAGCTACATTATGGTACAAAGATTTAAAGCACTCTGATCTCCAAATTTTTTCAGTTTTTTAAACTATATAAATTCTTTTTTGTGTTCCATGTGAGTTCTCATTGCAAAGCTTTTTGATGACCCAATGTGTACTTAACACAAACTCCTGAAAAATTATTAGATATGATTAGAAATAGGATTCCATTATTTTGCTTTACCTTGGAGAAAAATTTGCTACAAACAGTTAGACAGTCATAAGCATTTTCTGGATTCACTTGCAGCCAGACTTACACTGAGTCAATAGAAAATCTTTCCCAAGCACAGTGCTAAATTTTGCTGGAGTTTACTAGTGTGTAATGTACAAACCACAACCATGACCTAGACTGGGTGAAATACCTGGTCAACTCATGCTGAGGTTTTGAAAAAATGGTTTATGGTCCTTTCTAACTTTGTTCTCCTGGAAGGATGCAAGCGAAAAGTTTCTTGGGCAGTGTTGTCAATAGTTCAGGACACAGGGGTAGTTGAGGTGTGCATTTTTAGATCACTTGCAAATGCCTGAGGGCACAAAACAATGTAGAACTTAATTTGTACCATGAACAATGAATGCAACATAACTGAACACCATAAAGTTCTATAGTTTTCAAACTAAGAGCCTGTAACAGTTCGTTAGTTTTCTTTTGCACCTTTGGACTAGCTAAACTCGTTTGATAGATTTTGACAATGTGTTGCAGTTGAATATAAACAGGTTTGATAAACACAATGAAATCTGCTGAATGTTCCACACGTGCATGGGAAGAAACCAAGTTTCATTGGTTTTCATCATGCAGCAGGCTAGCTCAGATCTGTGTGGAGTTGGTCGTGGCAAAGGAAGGACAAACACAACTCTGCCTGGTTGCCACAACCCTTCCCAATTCAAATAACTTGTTGCAGCAAGAAGTAGTAAAAATAATGATGAAAATTGCTGCTGCATGGTTTTGATGAGTGGAAAAACCCTAAAAGTAAAGCACTGGATAAAATCAAAGCAAGCATTTAATGTGCGCTTGAGATTTAAGATATCTGTTTTAGCCACAACGTTTTTGCATAGAAAATTTCTGGGTTAGCCTTCTTTTACCACTGCTCAGGCCTTGTCAGCTAAAATATTTCGTCAGTATATGGTTTAAACAGCACTATATATTCTTGCAATGTCAGGGGAATGAGCAAAACATAAACAAGTAACAACGGCTAACTTGAATTTTTTTGAGCTGGAGTTAAGCAGGTGTCAAAAAAATCAACATTTCTACTCATCATTGAGCTGTTTACACAGTTGAATTGTTTCCAAGATGTACATGCAACATATATATGGCAAGCACCAAATGTAAAATGTTCTTTTCTTTTTAATGTAGATAGTCTCACAATGTAGAAAATGATTTGAAACGTCTTCCCAGTGACTACTAGCACATACACAATTATTATCATGTGCAGGTAGTCAAGCAACTATTGCTTTAAGAGGCAAAACAGATGTACCAGTCTACAATGAATTAAATGCACCACCGATTCATCAATGACCCTCCATCTGGAATAAACTAATTCAGTGATAATACTTTCCACATTGCACTACACCAACTACGTCCAACCCAAATGGTTTACTGAGCCAAAAAGTATGTCACTATCTTGACCAGAGCTGCACATTGAATGACCTACTTTGATTTCAGATAACTACAATGGTAACCGGCATCATAAAGTGGCACTGAAGACCTGCAACAAAAATGTCCAATTCAAGATTATCATAACAAATACAGGTTGTCAGTATGTAGGATACTTTTGCTACAGCGAAAGCCTAAACTGGGCCACACAAAACCTTAAGCTGGGTGGCATGTGGCCTACAGGTTGGATATAGCTGCACTACACCAAACTAGTAAAATGAGTTTTTTTAATTATGCAAGCAAAAACCCTCACAGAATTCAATAGGTTAAAAAATAACAACAAGCTTAACATCTTCACCACTCGTCAACAAATCTTTAGAGAACTGAATAAGAAGTGCATTATGGCACATTTTCTGGAATATACCAGAATCTTTATTTTGAATCCAGAATATGGAATCCTATTCTGGAATAACTTGTTAGGAGCAAAATGAGCTGATCACACAGAGGTTTAGAACACCAATCAGTGATCGCACAACCTCTTAATTAGCTTGTTACATCACTATGCAGTGCCGTGAGCTTGTCAAGTGTTTCTTTCTCTTACTCAGGTTGCAAAGAGTGCCACTGCAGAACTTATTGAAACCATTTGTTTTGCCGACTTTGCAATTTTTCACATTTATTTAATCCAAGTTTATTTTGAACCTACATATTCGAAAAAACTTGATTTTTGTATTCAAATACAGAAGGATTCGAATCCATGGATTCAATATTCCAATATATACATCCTTAGAACTGAAATTCTGGAGAGGTTGCCAGTCTACATATAGATATGGATCAACTTTGATTGGATACCAAGCAACTGTAATTCTTTTCTGTTGAAAGTTTGTATATATACATACAAAAACTATGAAGAGAAACAGAAGATCTAAAACGAAGCACTTGTTTAGGGCTTTTACTTGCAAGGTGCTTCTTGAAACCAGCACAAATGCGGCAAACATTGAAAACTTTCCCAGTGCCCAGTGTGATTTCTCAGGGAAAAATCTTTGATACTGAAAGTGTTGGTAAAAATGCTGCTGTAACAAAGTTCTTATAATAGTTATGCAATAAATAACTAATAAGCTAGCAGAAAACAGCAAAATATATGAACATGTTACATCCATATTATAACTTCAATATAATTTACAGCAAAGGAGAGAAACAGTGCATTGGTCAATTTCTGCTATGGGCACTGCACTCTAGGAAAGTAGGCAGGTATTACACTTACCACCAGAAAAACTTTGTGCTGATGATCGAGATGTTCCACAAGCTTCGCAGACAGTTCTTGATAACAAATTTTGAAGGGTGCAGTAGGGACAAGCCCACCTGAAAAAATAAAAGAAACTAAAAAAATTCGTGCAGTGTCACTTTAGCCAGAATATCTAAATCAGACCAACGAAAAACACAATAGTTATAACACTTTATTGTTATCTACTAAAAGTTCATATTGAATAACTTTGAAGTAAAGAATTTAGTTTTATTACACAATCTGTAGAGAATAGCAGCTACCAATCTGCACCAAAGTTTTAATAGTTATGGTTTCATAAGATGACAGTACTTTCACCAGATACAAAAATCAAAACATGATCGACAAATTTTCTTACTCTGAAACTCCCTTGCTGTTTTGTCCAAATGTATGTTGGTCACCCTGATCTAAAAATGTATATAAGTTTGAAATATTCAAATGCAGAAAACTATGCCAAAGAAAAAAGTTTATTGTACAACAAACCACCACATATTATACATCACAAAAAAAACTTAGAAACAACAACCCCATATAACCAAAATTTCTGTGCAATACCGTAGGAATAATGATTATCATAAAACTCCAAAGGTTCTGATGTAACAGTATTGTTATCTTCAGGTGAATGCAATTGCTTAATGGGTTTTGTTTTTGTGCAGCTCAAATCTTGCTGAGGAAATCCACACTCCGTAGAAACTCTTCTGGTATTTGGGCTTTCAGTAATCAATGGAGTTGGGTAAGACTGAGTTTCCATGCAATCTTCATCCATGTCGCTTGTGCACATCATTAATTTCTTTTCACTTCCAATACGGGAATTCTGCAGTTGCACCAACATATCATTTGAATTACCATCAAATGAACTTGATGTGGGAGAGATTGCATTATTGGTACTGACTGACACCTCAGCTGTTTGATGCAGTGGTGTTGGCAGTGTATATGAAGTAGATGACACAGTCACAGGGAATGCACACTCATCAACTGGTGATTGGGCTTCAGAAAGAGCATTATTGTATGACAAGCTTTCTTCAGGTATTAGCGGTGGCTGAAAGACCTTAGGAGAACAACACATCATGCAATTGCTGTTTTGTTCATTATTTATGAATGTGCATCGCTTGCAACTCCACATAGCTGCTAGATTACAATTAATAGACAAGTACCACTATTCAGCCTACAAAAAATCAGTTCATGTGAAAAAGAAAGGATATATAACTTAACATATCCAACACATGCACCTAAATATGTCACACCATCAAAGCAGTTTGATACTACCTTGAGAAACTATGCTTTATGGTCTATTGAACTGCACATCTTGATACCAGCTTATTGATTTTTTACATTGCAAGTAACTTGAATCCACGTTATACAATTGTCAGTATATGACAGAGATCTGTAAGTGCTGCCAAGCTATGCCAGTGGCTTTGTATAAATCAATGATGTTTCAGTTTTGACTTAACTGAACTTTAGCTTATGCAGTTGCTCTTCAACACTTTCAAAGCCAAGCTATGTTGCAAAACATACTATGCTTTTTGTGCAGAATGCCAAGCTGCATTCCAGAATATACTTCACTTTTTCTTCTTGCCAAAAGTACCATTTGAAACCCTTTCCTCTTGTAAGCATGTTTTGAAACATGAACGTGGTATGCAAAAGAGCCTTATTGATTTTTTTTCTTCAGGCAATATTACTGTGACATGACCTTTTTGCATGTGGCAAGACAATGGGGAAGTGTTTTGCTATGAGCAATTTTTCGTTGCAAAATGTTATTTAACATTATAGATAGGTAATTGGCAAGGATAGATGTGTTTTATGAAATAATGTAATGCTAAGTTGTGAAATTGATGTATTTCAAATAACTTCACTCCACAGATGAAACAAGCAAGGAATCAATCATAAATTTTAATAGGAAATCGATTTCATGTAAAACTACGCTTCATCAGTCCTCACATCTTATTGAAATATAATCTATTTGGGCCAAAGTGGCCTAAAAGTATTCCACTTATGACATCACTCACAAAAAATCTGAATCCCAAAACCAAAAACAAATTTTTTCATTGCAAACTACAAGACTTGCCGAGTCTTCAGCGTTTGAACAGTTCTCTAGCGCTTACGGCGTTGGAGTTAGGTTTGTGCAAAGTCACGTGCGAACAGGCTGTTTTCGCATGAACCGCTTGAACTAACCAAGCACTGAAGGTGTTAAGAACATCCATTTTCTTGGAGTTAATGACATCCTGCATGAGAGTATGCCAAAGAGATTGTATCCAGCTGTCACTGTTAGACCTGTTGGCATGTAGCATGGCAGTGCATCATTGTAATCATATTGTAGTCGAACATAGCATTATTTGTTACTTTGGTGACCACTTGAAAACAGCGAATGTTGAAATAGCTGCAATCAAGCCTGTATGTGATGGGAATGCTGTCCTTAGGATAGATAACATGGCTGAAGATGAGTGTCACTGTCACAAGGAAGAGCTTGAAAATTACATGTGCTAGCACACAACGCTACTTAACCTCAACATTCACATCAAAGCTCTACAACATCTTTCCCCCTGGATGGTGAGGGCACTCATTCCAACATGGAATTGTGGGATTTCAACAAAATGTGGAAAGCACTCAAGCGGGCCCAAGACGTGCCAGAGTAGATCTCAACTGATGGAGTCAAAGTTCTTCATATTGACAAAGGGTGGAATTACGGGATTCCAACAAAATGTGGAAGGCACTCAGCTTGGCGCAAGACTTGCCAGAGTAGATCTCAAATGATGGAATCAAAGGCCTTCACAAGATTGATAAAGGCAACAGAGAGGTCACAATGCTGTACTTGCATAGAGTGGGTTGAGCACCTGCCACCATAGCTAGGAGATTGGTTTGTCTCCCAGTCAGGTTATACCCAAAACTGAACAGAGGCATTTGCAGCCTGTCCAGCTTCAGGCTTGGCAATAATGAGTGAGTACAAGGAAACAGTTTAACACTTTGAGAGCTGGTCTACGATACATTCGTACTTCGATTTTGGCCTAAAAAACAGCAGTTTTCGGTTGCCTTATCAATGCCCTAGCTCCTCCACCGATTGTGCTTGAGTTCAATGGCTCAAACAGATCAGCCATTACATATTATCACATGTCATTAACACTTTTGGAACCAAGCAGTGTTTTCGAATTGTTTTTAGAGTAGTTTGAATTTTTTTAGCAGAGCACCATTGTACATTCCAAAATGTACTTCACTATTTTATATGCCAAAAGTCATGTGCTAAATCCTTTCCTCTTATAAGTACGTTTTAGAATATCTGAGTGCTTTGCTATTGTTGCACAACATGATACTTGTCTCAGAGAGTCCCTTTCTCTTTTTTTATCTCGACTTTCTGTTGACTCTTTTTACTCTTGGCATGGTGATCGCAAACCCTTTAAGGACTACGAAAGTCACTGCAGTGGTTTCAGGCAACATTGCTCATAACTCAGTGAGTGATCCCACAAGAGCATAGGTTCCCAACCTTTTTTGGAGCTAGCACCCTTTTCACAAAAAAATGGCGTTTGCACCCCACCCCCGTTTAAAAAAAGCAATAGAAATCATAATAGAAACAAACCTAATGGCTTTCTGTTGCTGCTTCTCTGATACTATCCACTCATACCTTAGCTCATAGCTTCCCAACCTTTTTTTAACCTTGCACCCCTTTCACAATAAAGTAGCATTCACACCCCACTCCTTTCAAAAAAGCGAAGAAATCACAAATACAGTCTGATTTTGCCGTATTTTCATTTTTCAAATTACTACTCGTAACAAGATCCACTACCAATAAGGATTGATTCAATCCCTATGCTGGACCTTGCCCTTTCTTGCAGCTGCTATTATACTCAATCATTGAGTTTGAAGGTGACAGTTTTTACCACAAGCATAGGGATTGGTTTCAAAAGGCAGTGGCTACAGGTCCACCTGTGGACCTTAACATTTGAAAACTTATATCTTTGTCTGCTGCCTATAATGTGACAGTAATGCAGAACAAATATGCACTGTGCAGGTGACTGTAGTAGGCTTGGTAGACTAAAACCTTATGTAAACCTTAAACCTCAACCATCAAACCACTATACCAGTGTTTCCCAACCTGAGTCCGTGGACTCAAATCAGTCTGCCGAAGGCTCTGGATGAGTCCGCAAGCACTAGGGGTAAACAAGTTTGCTTTAGTGCGCTCAAACAATAATAACTTTATTAACTTTGTACAATCATCATTTTGTACAGTGATTAAATGCACCAAACTCACATGAAAAGTTCAACTGTTCAACATGGCATTTATACTTTAGAGATAGTGTTGTGTGTAAAGTTGATATCTAAACTGCGGTTAGCTTTTACTGCCTTTGTCGTTGCTAACTGAAAGCAAGCATTTGCATATACTGACAACTACTTGAAACTTGGATTTAGTTCTGAAGTAAATGGTTCAATCCGGTCACAGGGCGGTTATGTTTAGAAGCCCTTGTTCACGGCTCTATCAACGAAGTTAAACTACATCAGCATGTCGAGTTAAAATATGCAAAATAGGTTGATGAAAACCTTGAGCTGTTTAAAGAGAAAACTACCAGGTAATGTGAAGTCACACTTATCGTCCATCTACTCAAGGGTAAAAGTTTGCTCCCATAGTAAAGCAGTGCGTGCTTCTTTTTCTGTTGCTTGGAAAAATGCAAGAGCAAAAGCACTCCATACAGCGGGAGACAGCTTGGTCAAACCAGCAGCCATGAAAATAGCCAGGATATTGTGCAGTGATGCCATAACTAATAAGTTAACTATAGTTCTTTTGTCAAACAACACCATCAAATAGAGCATACAAGAACTCTCAGTCGATAATCTGAAATAAGCTATTGCTGCTGCAAAGCAAAAATATTATTTCAGAGTTGGGCAAGACTACATTTAAGAAGAAACGATGCACAATTCATGTTGTTCATGCGATACCGTGTGATTGAGGACTACCTGGAACAATTTATCTTTTGTTGTCCACTTGCCAAACATACCACAGGAGAGGAAATGCTCAACACTTTGAGAGCCGGCCTACGATATATTCATACTTTGATTTCGGCCTGAAAAACAGCAGTTTTCGATTGCCTTAACAACACCCTAGCTCCTCCGCCAATTGCACTAGAGAACTGTTTAAGGGCTCAAACGGATCAGCCAGTCTTCAAGATTGCACTGGAAAACAATTTTTTTGGTTGGGGGTTGCACATTTTTTGTGACTGACGTCATAAGTGAAGTAGTTTTTCGGTCATTTTGGCTCATGTAGCCTGGCCTAGGGCCTAACCACTAGGTCAAAGTGTTTTGCTGAAGTTTTCATTGGAAACTAGGCTCAAGTCCAAGTCTTTTGAGCCTTTGATCGACTTTCTAGCATTTCTGGTTCAAAAGTTATCTAAAATAAACAAATTAATTAATTATCTAATTAGTCAAATATTTTTACTAACTTACATCATAACTTTTGAACCCAAAACCCCAGCAGGTCATCCAAAGT
>JGI24021J15306_10007875_pt1 | contig 13032 bp, 7 predicted proteins | sample Ectturendosymbi1_FD_15306 | JGI IMG/M metagenome (IMG submission 15306) | reverse complement strand
TTTCACCGTTCACGATTTTTGAGCAACTTGCGCTTGCCCTGAAAAATCAGAGTTGCCCTGAAAATTTTCACTGTATTGAATATACTTTTTACATTCAGGATCTTTAATAACTTGCGCTTGCCCTCAAAACAGTTTTCGCTGAAATTTTTCACTGTTTTGAATATATTTTTTACCATTTAGGATTTTTGAGCAACTTTGTGCTTGCCTTGAATAACAGAGTTGCCCAGAAAATTTTCACTCTATTGAATACACTTTTTACATTCAGGATTTTTGAGCAACTTGCACTTGCCCTGAAAAATAGTTGCCCTGAAATTTTTCACCGTCTGGAACATACTTTTTGCATTCAGAATTTTTGAGCAACTTACGCTTGCCCTGAAAAACAGTTGCCCTGGAATTTTTCACTGTATTGAATAATGTGTATTTTTTATCATTCAGGAGTTTTGAGCAACTTGCGCTTGCCCTGAAAAAACAGAGTTGCCCAGAAAATTTTCGCTGTATTGAATATGTTTTTTACATTCAGGAGTTTTGAGCAATTTGCGCTTGCCCTGAGAAACAGAGGATGCCCTGAATTCACTCTACTGAATATGCATTTTTTATCATTGAAGATTTTTGAGCAACTTGCGCTTGCTCTGAAAAACATAGTTGTCTTGGAAATTTTCACCGTATTGAAATATATTTTATCGTTCAGAATTTTTGAGCAACTCGCGATTGCCCTGAAAAACAGAGTTGCCTTGGAATTTTTCACTGTATTGAATAATGTGTACTTTTATTATTCAGGAGTTTTAAGAAACCTGCGTTTACCCTTGAAAAACAGAGTGTGCCCTGAATTCCCAGTACTGAATATGTATTTTTTATTATTCAGGATTTTTGAGCAACTCGCGATTGCCCTGAAAAACAGAGTTGCCTTGGAATTTTTCACTGTATTGAATAATGTGTACTTTTATTATTCAGGGTTTTAAGAAACCTGCGTTTACCCTTGAAAAACAGAGTGTGCCCTGAATTCACTGTACTGAATATGTATTTTTTTGTTATTCAGGATTTTTGAGCAACTTGCGCTTGTCCTGAAAAACACAGTTGCCTGAAATTTTTCACTGCATTGAATATGTATTTTTTATCGTTCAGGATTTTTGAGCAACTTGCCCTGAAAAACAGGGTTGTCTTGGAATTTTTCACCTGTATTGAAATATTTTTTATCATTGAGGATTTTAGCAACTAGCGCTTGCCCTGAAAACAGAGTTTGCTCTGAAATTTTTCAAGCCCGGGGGGGCGGCCGACCCCACCGACCCCCCGCCTCGTACGCCTATGACCTCATATTCATTGATTGAGCCACTTGGGGGACAAAATCAGGTTTTGTAGACTGGGAAAGAATTAGACTTTATTCTGTTTATTTGAGAAACACACAAAGAGAACAAACCAAACAAACAAATAAAGAAATGTATAAAGAAATGTAAAATAAATTTTGTGCACCTTGCTACCTTAATATCTCAATGTGATTTTAAGTGCAAAACGTGTTTGGCCAAATATGATCACCAAAATCTTATATGTGCAGAGTCTTCCAACACCATGGGCGTCCGCAGGGGGTGGTAGCAAAACGGGCGTTTGTCTCCATGGAAATNTTGACTAAAAACCAAAAATTTCTGAAAAGCCTGAAATCAGCAGCTTAATTCCGNTTAATTGATTTAATTCTTGCAATGACAGTTTATTTGCCGGTATGGACACACTGCACAAGAGTCAGGTTCACGGTACTATTGTCATGTAATGATNATGCAGTTCACTCATGTTCGGTTCTTTGCCTGCAGAGGCAGGCTGCGAAACTTGAGAGCGGATTGTTCTGCTACTGGTCTTTATTGCGCAACAATAACATGGCAGCAAATTTTCAAAGGTTCACTTCAAGTTACAGTAGCAGCAGATTGCCAACTTGGCTTTTTTGAAGCCAGATTTTGAAATTCTGGATTTCTTTTGACGGGCTTGGCATTTTTTTAATCGAGAAAAGCTGGACAAAATCTGTTTTTTTTCTGCTTTTTTTCAGTCGGAAAGACTTGACCCTGAAAAGCAGGGGCGGATCCAGCCAGTTAAGTTGGGGAGGGGGGCGATTTCGCGATTTCTGTAATATTGTCTAGTCAAGTGTCATCACGGCATCGCTACTGCAAGAGAGGTGAAATATACTTCACAACAATCCTGTGACAAAACAATGGACGACAAAACGGCCATATATCGCCAATGCTGTTTCCGAATTGTACAAAATCGTGGTAAATAAAGTTACGTTCGTAAGTTTTATGGGAGGCGATCGCCCCAATCACCCCCCTGGATCCGCCCCTGCTGAAAATGATTGTCAGAGCTGCATGTTCAACATTACAAATCTCTTCTAACGAGGGTCTAATGACCACGCAGGGTGCGAACTTCCCGTTTTCCGCAGGTCNGGATCCAGCCAGTAAGGTTAGGAGGGGCGATTTCAGTTTTTGNTAGTCAAGTCTCATGACGGCCTCGCTACTGTAAGAGGGTTGAAGTATACTTCACAACACTGCCCCTGACAAAACAATGGACGACAAAATGGCCTTATAAGCGAATGTTGTTTTCCGAATTGTTGAAATCATAGTGATCAAAAGTTACTTTTTTAGGTTTTAGGGGGTATCGCCTCCCTGGATCCATCAGCTCTTCCGTGTAGANATTGGTTCCAAATTCTTGTCTAGTTCTGACTGCTTTTTTGTTACTCAAGACATTTTTCATAACGCTTGTAACATACTCNGTTGATGATGTCTCTCACTAATTGTAGGAGTACATTTGCTATTAAACTAGGAAATTTTGTGCAATCTTGAATTGCAACTAGATCTAAAATCCCACAAAAATATAATCCCGATGCCTTTTTCCTCTGATTGAAATGTGTTTTTTAATTTGTATGCATAAGGAAACATCGAAATTTCAACAATCAGTCCTAACCCTTGTTTCCCCAGTTTCTGCAATTGGCATTAGAGACAATAACATTACATATATAACCCCGACAATGATCCTATATGAGGATATGAAACCGACTGAAGACGTTCTGCATCATCTGATATGCGTACTTTCTCACCTCATTTGTACATGCAAACACAGTAATATAAAGTCATCTTTATTCTTTATATTATTGAACACATTGAAGTTGCTGCAGAATTTATCAGTTCAAAAAGCAGATTTAACACGATTTTTCATAATTAAACCTAGACACCCAGGTCCATTAGAAAAGCAGATCAAGGTGAAAAAAGCCGCAGTGAGAGCTCTGGTTACTTGCGGAAAAAGCCAACTACCGTAACTTGAAGTGCGCGTTTGAAGATTTTTGCCTTCTTTATTGTCATACAATAAAGACCAACAAGTGTCATTGCAACAATTAAATGAATTAATAGGAACTTAGCTGCTAATTTCAGGTTTTCTCGAAATTTTTGCTTCTTAGTCCCGATTTCCAGGGAGGGAAATGCCCGCTTTCCCCCCTGCGGACGCCCATGGGCGTATCCAATGAGACGTCCTGTTGATTTCAATACCGTCAAGGCAATTTGTGTGTCTGAAATTTAGAAGTGCTTAACGACCAGAAAACTAAAAGAATTAGCTTTGCATGCAAAATCCTTGCTGTTTGTAAAGCTTTCAAGGGCGTTACAGACTCTTCAGGTCGTTTGGTGCGACCTCATCCTGCCTTTCTCTCGTTGTTGGTAGGTCAGGCACGGTCACGTGACCATTTTCGTGCCATCTGCCGCGCGATGAAGACGCCAAATTTACTGTGGCTAGGCCTTTAGGAACATGGGTGACGAATCGTTTCAATATTGCATAAATGCATAGTTTGCACAACAGCATGAATGCTGAGTTGCACAATGCATAGTTGCATGAATGAATAGCTGCATAAATGCATAGTTGCAAACCCATTCCAGTCTATCTGATGATACTAATTCAAGAGAGCAGCGAACGGGCGGAACCCCGCAAGTACTCGTGAGAGCTGTGAATTAAAACTCATTATGTTATTCACTTGTTGTGGGTCAGACTTGGTTGTTTCAGTGTGGCTCCAGACAGGCTTTTATTATGGCAGGGCAGTTAAGAAAGCTCTACGGTTTCTCAAGGCAAAGATGGGCTGTGCGATCATAAATAGTAGACGACTTGTATCAGACTCGTGGCCCTCGGGGCGCATGCGTCTTAGTTAAAGGCATTGTGCGACCCAGTAAGCTTTAGCTTTTCTTTATTGGGTCTGTTTGATACAATGACAACCTGTCTTTATTCTGATAATCTTAAACTTGACATTTTTGATGCAATGGCGTTTGCCTGTTTATTATGTATTATGCACTGGTAGATTTCCACGTTCCCACCTCTGCGCAAAACTGATTTCTGCCTTTGTGATTGCTGCTCATGTGTTTCTCTGCACTAAACTGATTTCAAACTACCCTTGTTGTTCCACTCGCGCTAAATTTGCCCATATATAGTATCACAGTTTGAGGCTGATTAGAAATACCATGCAGTTGTATCGATGCAGTTAGAATTCGAATACTTTAACTAAACTTTGGTAAAATGAAAACAAGGCATTCAATGTGCTGCCCTCATAAAGATAGTGACATGACTTTTGGCCCAGTAAGACATTTCGGTTGGACACAGCTGTTTCAGACACTCGTTCCGTTACGATCTCACAGTGCGTTTGTTACAAACTCGCCGAAAGCATGCACTTGCGAATTGCATTAGTATGTTAATCTAAGACAATTTCAGCAAATCGTGACTGCAGCCATACATTTCACAGAAACAGTACCTCTTCATTATCTCCCGATCTTAGCACTTTCTATCTTTTTCATCGTCTGAGCGAGTCCCTATAGCGCTTTGTACTGTATACTTAAGCTTGGGCAGACGTTGACCTGTCTGGCATCTCGCCATGACGAAGTCAAAATGGCGTTCGCCATCACACTAAGCAAATGCTGCTTTTCCAATCTTTTCATGCAGTCGATTCTTTACGGATCAACTGATTGCAGCGCATAACAAATACTGCGGAGGGTTGCAATCTAGTTTAATATGATTCTAATGCATCTGCGCACTTGTAAAAAATTGTTATTTGGAAATAAATCGCCAATTTCACCAAATGCCAACAATTATAAGAACAGTGTACAATCTGTCGTCTCGGCGAACTTGATGTAGGTAAATAAATCTACTAAGAAACCTTGTTTATTTGCGAACATTCCAACCAGCATATCTGTTGTCACATGAATTTCTGTTTGCGATGTTGTAATGCCCGCTTGTTTGTGTTAATATTTGCTTTTGCAATCGTTTCGTTGCTGTCCCTCGTCGGTAAGCTGCAGTTGTTCAGCTGGTGGAGAACCTAAGGACAGTTTGCATCGAAAAACCTCCATGGTAAGCAGTTGCTTTAGAAATATTTTTCAATCTAAATCTGTAAGGAAACACAATAGCTGAGCTGAATTTTCATTAGCTGGAATTATTTTGTTTTCTGCAGCTTTTGTAGAAAAAATGCTTTCGCAGAAAGCAATGTGCTTCTTTGTAAATTTTGCAGTTACCGACTTGAGATAGAGAATTAACAAGTGTGACAACCAATCTTGCGTTGCAAATACAAGCCTTAGTTTTCTTACAAAAAAGATGCAAAAAATCTTCGAAACGAAACTGTTTGAGATGACTTATAACGAAGTCGTGGGCCAATCAAAGCATTGCATACGCATGGGCCGTGAATCATCTCTGAAGATAATGCAGATTATACCAGAGATTTAGGTCAGAAATTTCAACTCACTCATCAAGCTTTGCGGCACAAAGCTCAGTAGGCGTGCCTTGGCCACCGTGCGATGTGTTCTACGTTTGCAATTTCATGGCAAACAAGTTTAAATTCCTAGCAATACTGACTTTGGCCAAGTCGGTGTGGTTTTCTGTAAAACATGCCAATAATATTTGCTGGTGGTAGGCTACAGTTCAAAACAAACTCTCTGTGCACTGTACGAAAAAATCATAAAAATTCTTTTGAGCAGGTTTTAATTTTTATGTTTTGGTTTCCGATCGTTTGTTTGGTTGCCTTGCCTAAGATATTAACAAACCCTTATTTCGAAGAGATTCTCCAATGTCTTATTCTGAGGAGTCACACAGCTAATCATTATCGGGTAGTTTCCACTCGGTAATTTATGTAACAACCTGTTCTCACAAATAGAAAGCTAAATTTGTGAAAAGCACTCCATGGAAATTCTGAACACTGTAAATTTTCCACTTAGCGCCAGGCACGTTCATGCCTTTATTCAAAATAAATAAACACTAACTTTTGTAAAAAATAAGCTGTTCTGAAGATTGCTTTGCAAAAAAAAGTGAACAAAATGACCAAAGATCCAGAAGAGAGAAATTTTCTGACTGACAGTGACAAAGAAAAACTGATTAATGACGAAGATGAAACAACAATGGACTTCAATGTGATACTTAAAGCAATTGGCGATCTTGGCCGATACCAACTATTGTTGGTTTTGATTGTTTACACTGTCACAATGCCAGCTGGAATCAACATGGTGGGATCAGTGTTTCTTGAAGCCACTCCCACTCACAGGTGTGCTCTACCGCCAATAGACAACCACCCTAAATTGTACTACAACGTAACCGAGCAACAGATAAAGAATTACACCATTCCGTGGAAGGAAAGTACAAACGTGAGTCAATACTGGTTTTCTGGATGTTTGTGATGGTCATGCACCACTTCCCAAATTTGGTTAGGATAAATTGTATTAGTGTAGCCGTGATGTTGCGTTTTTCTTTTTTCTTTCAGTTAACTTAAATTGTATTGAGTGTAACCGTGATGTGTGGTTTTTCTTTTTTTCTTCAATTTTGTTTCAAACTAGAAAACTGTTATTGAGTGTAAGTTAAAGACTAGTGCGCTATGTATGAATGACTATTAATGGAAGAATGTTTGGCTATCAACAAAAATTGTGATTAAGGAAAACCTTTCAGTTCAAGGTTAAGCTTTGCCGAAATCTTTCAGGTTAGCACTGGTATTTGCAATATAAGTAACATTAAAATCGTTTTCCTCTATGAAGTACAAAACACCTTCAGCAGCCAAAGACAAAGCTGAAACTGCGTTACAACTAAACTCATTAGGTGTTCTAATAAATTATCGCTAATGATTCATATTTTCAAATCTCAGAATCAATTAATTAGACTTCGCCTTGATGGCAATTTGTTTTGACGATGTGCACTTTAAAATTTCAAGTGAAACGAATAAAACATACTAAGAAATTGTTTTGAACATAATGGCAGAATTTTGCCAGAACTTTGCCAAGAATTGCTCTAGCATAGCCCATTATGTTTCAGTGATTACTTCATATCCGCGTTTTCAATTATTGATCAACTATTTGCGGAAATATATGCGTAGCCACGGGGGACGAAGGGGCCATGCCCAGTGACGGATTTAGGCATAGGCCAAATAGGCCATGGCCTAGGGTCCACGCAGCTCTATCTTATAACGGCTCAATATTAACTAAAAATTTGCGAAACTGCGCAGAGGCATAACTTCACAATTTTCCTTGAAACGAGCGGAAATGCAAATATCTACTCCAGACTCTTACCAATAAACTAACAACGCGACAATACTGTGCATCTGGGCGTGAGAGAGATGCAGGCCGTCTGTATGAAAGCGGTTACGGAAAAAGAATGAAAAAGAAAAAAATGGTGCTTAATGGATGTTTAGTTTTCCACTGCCAAAAAGCTCGCAACAACGCAAGAACCGCCAGACACTGCAAAACTCGGATGAAAAGCAATATTGTCAGCATTGGATCCTACGTTTGGTGGTTTTTACAAGATTTCCCGCAAACAGAGGTTGCTTGTTGAAACTCTATATGTTAGTTAAATCAGCTAGAACAGTTTCTCATGAGCTTTACTTGGAAAAACGTGTCTGCATTGGGTTTACTTCATATGGTTAACTGAATGTCTTGAGACAATACTTTGCTGCTGTGCCAAACTTGTCTTCATGCTGTTTACCATCGGCCTATGGGATAGATAGAGGATTAAAACACTATATTTTGTATTGCTTGGAAAATGACAACTTCAAAACGGCATATATGAGCCCTGTGTCTATTGAATGGATTGTGCTTGTTTGGTTCATGAAACATGTGGTTATTATTACTATAAAAAAGGCGTTTACGTACAGATGATCAGATCCACAGCTAGACGATATTTTCGAGGGCAGCAACACGGTCCCGCATGATAATATATACGGTATATCCGAAAATCAAACCTAATAAAAACGCTAGAAATAACGGAAATTTAACTAAGAGAACTTCTGAAGAGTGGCGTAGCCAGCCCAAAAATTTTGGGGGGCCAAAATGTTTGATTTTAGGCGAATAACACTATTTTGTTTGGAAAAACGCTTCTCAAAGCACAAAATGTCTATTTTTTCCAAAAATTTGGGGGGGCATGGCCCCTTTGGCCCCCCCTGGCTACGCCTATGCTTCTGAACTACACGAAAGAGCTATAAATTCCAAGTAAACATTGCAATGCCATTTGTTTTTTAGAAGAATGTAGGAAAGGCTTAAATTTCTGTTGAAGATCTAACGCAATTGTAGAACCAAAGTCGACACAACAAAAGATAGATTTTTGATGGGCATACTTGCACGTTTTTCAGACAAACGGCCACATAGGTCACATTTGCGTGGGGCCCCAAAAACTAAGATGACCTAGGGTCCCGCGCTCCCTAAATCATTCCCTGGTCATGCCCTCCCCAAGTTTTTAACATACCGTATTTATTCGATTGTAAGCCGCGGTTTATAAGTTTTTTTCATCGTTTCATGCATCTGGTAGTCGCGGGATCGTTGCATTTTTATTTCTTTACCTTATCTTATCGAAAGGTCCAAATGACGCCCAATCTTTCCTTGGCTACGTTTTGTCGGCCAAACTCTCTTTTCGCATTCTGTTCTCTTCGGAATCACGTGCACATCCGTCACCGGAGGGATTATTATGAACAGAAGGCAGTTGTAGTGGTGAAGCATCTTTACGAGGGTTGTCAATTCAAGGCGAAACGTACTAGTACGCGAATGTATATCAGAAGGTTTATATAACCTAGCCTAGGGTATGTTCAAGTGCGTCTTACAATCAACAGCGACTTACATTAATTTTTTAACAATATGTCGTGCGGTTGACAATCAAGGGCGGCTAATCACAGGTCAACAAAATTTCAAAAAATTTTTTTTTATTTTATGGAAATAGTCATTTCTTATACATTTTTGGGCGCTGAATCCGAATATGACAATAAAAAACTTCGATTAGCTCTCGTTTTTTGAATATTTTCAATTTTTATTGTTGTACAAATGCATACATTAATGCTAATGCAACAGCAGAAACGTGCATGTTCACAATCACTTTCTTTTAGCTTTATTGCTGTAAGACAAGTCCGGTTGATCTCGAGCAAAAGTCCAACAGTAATCAACTAACATTGATGGGCTCCATCTTCCTTGGTACCGTTTTTCCATGACTGCAATATCCTGGTGGAAAAGCTCCCCATGTTTTTCACCTATGTCACCACAGTTTGAAGGAAAAAATTTAAGAACGAATGTAAGAAGTATATTTTCAAAGTAATGCTGCACCCCATATTTTTGTAGGAATCTATCATGTGTTCCACAAGTTCAGTATAATTTGGAGCTTTTGCATTTCCAAGAAAGGTGTGCCACATCTTGACATGCATTCTAGGCAACATTATCTGTTCCAGATAAGCTGTGATCAAAGTCTTCATCTTTTAATAGCTTGTTGATTTGGGGTTCAAAGAAGACACTTTCTTTGAGCTTTGCTTGGCTTAATACAGGAAACTTTTTGGAAATGTACTGGAAAGCTGCTCCATGCTGATTCCTCGCTTTTACAAATCTTTTCATTAGGCCAGTTTAATATGCAAAGGGGGAAATAAGATCTTTGATGCTTCAACGAGTGGAGTGTACTTCACATTTATTGTACCTGTTTTCAAAGTGCCTCTTTTTGACCAGTCCTTTATAAGGTAATGTTCATGTCTTGCACGACTGTCCCGTTCACACAAAAAAACAGCAATACTTTGTAAAACCAGGCTGAAATCCCAGTAGCATTGCAATTACTTTGAAGTCACCACACAGTTGCCAGCAGTACGGTTCGTAATTTATGCACTGTAAATGCTGCTTCATATTTTCGTATGTCTCGTTCGTATGGGCTGCATATCCAACGGGAATTGATGGCAACATATTAACATTGTACAGCAACACAGCTTTTAGACTTAGTTTGGACGAATCAATGAACAGTCTCCATTCTTGTGATCTGTGGTAGTACCCCAATTCTTGCATAATGCCATCAACATCTGTACAATATACAAGCCCCCCTTTCATGCTAAAAACCTGGGCCAAAGACTGTTGAGGTGTTCGAAAACTGCAAATATTGACACCACTTTGAAGCAAATTCCATTGTTTTAGTCTTCAAGCCAATAGTTCAGCTTCAACTTTCGGCAAATCTAAATCCCCTAGAAAGGGGTGTCAAATGATATGTTAAGGGGGGTCAAATGTAACTGTCACCACAGGCCTTAGAAACATGTGGTTATTAAAAAGGTAACGCAGTGGTTGTTTTCAAAATGTCTTTGGGCCCTTTGAAAGAGATACACAGGTAGTTGATTCAGAATTCCAGGGGGTTACATGTCCCCCCAGCATATATTGCTGGTGTCCATATCTTGAAAACTAGAGCTAACTGACAATTTAAAGACTAATTTTCGGATTCCTCGCTCCAAAATTAGTAAAGGGTGGTTACTTTCATCCCAGAAAGAAATTGTGTTGACCAGTGAAATCGAGTAAATGCCGTTCCTAGTCATTTTGTGCTTTGAGAAGTGGCGTCCCAAACAAACACACTGTTGCTCGGTGTGGTGATATGTTACTTTGCTTCGCTCGTAAATTGCGCTTGGGCCCTTGAGCAATCTTGCCTGATTGCTACTGCAACTGTGGCCCGTTGTTTCTGAACGTAGTCATTTTCTACTTACTTGCTGAATGATGTGCACCGTTTCTTAATCGCTGCCGTTGTATTCATGCTGCCTGCTTTTTACGTTCGCCTCTGATTTGAGTGTAATAAAGCCTACATCTAGGCACGACGACGGGTTACGTGTAACTACACTCGGCAAATGTCAAACATTTTGGCCTAACCCCAAAATTTTGGGCTGGATACGCCACTGTGCGGAAAGAGGAACATTTGTAAAGTTAATGCGTTACTTCCTTAAAATAGTGCATTTCAACCTTGCTCGCCTTAGAATAGTTCAACCTTTCTCTCCTGAGAATAATCTTTTAAATGCTGTTCTTTAACCTTGGTCGGTGCCCATTCCACGATTTAGAATGGTGTACTTACCAATATTTATAATAAAGTACAAACAGTAAAACAGCAATAAGGTTTGAAGTTGCTCAGATTGTTTTGGAATCTAAATGAACCACTTTTCACACAGCATAATATAATTTTTGAAATGTGTTAACGCGTACATCACCTAGCAACCACACATAAAGAAAGCAAAGCTCGTAGACTGTAAAAAAAACAACCAAAATTAATAAAACCATGACTTTAGTGGCTCCACGTCTACATTTTTTATCATTTTGTTCTGAACTAAGCCAGCAACAGCACATTCTGCAAAGTTTTCGTACTCAAGAATATGTATAAAGAAACCCAATTTATCGAAAAGAATCCTTTCACAGCTAAAGATCAGACACAATGATCTTATCAGTGTATATATTTCGTCTGCTGAGCAGGCGTCATCAGTTCTTAATCAAATTGTATTTACAAGCTTCGTTCCGGAAGCTCATCGTTACTTTCAGGAAAATGCACATGTAAATGATTGCTAAGTAAGTCTGAGTGACCACAAATGAGGCTAGAGATGTTATTTTTCAAAACAGTGATCTTCAACACCCTTTTTGAACATTACACTGCCGTAGACAAAGAAAATCTATAAAATTTCTGAATTACGCATTCTTTTGTGGCGACATGGCTCAGCCACTGATCACGACTGCGATAATGAGATTCTTTTTTGATTGCCGACTTCCCAGTTAACCTCACCTTCCAAGCAACCACAGAAACGTTGGATATCGTCAGTTGGTGTATTACGTGAAAGCAAAACGACGACTCGATGAGCTCAAGATATCGAGGAGGAAACGTTGATACGAAACCCGGCTCAGCACATTTTTATCTCGAACTAGTTATCTCGCAGGAAGACTCGCGGTTTCACCTTCACAGAAAACATGCAGTTTTATCTTTTGCTGGCTCTCACACAAGGAACGTGCAAAATCAAGGAAAGACTCGTTCAGTTACATTGTCTCGTTGCGTTTTCTTCTTCTGCTGGTTCCGAGAAAAGAGAGCGCACGCGGATCGTGAGCGGGCCGTTTTATAAGACGTGTCGCACGCGTTGCGTTCGGTAGTCATGTCAGACTGCAGGCTGGTGCACGGGCCGCGACACTTTTACCAAAGTAGAAATTTAATCTTCAGGGTATTGATTTTGCTATGATTAATTGAAATGTATCACTTCCTTTCACTTGAAGACTTACGGTAACTTGGCTTAAAAAATTCTCTGGTATTTGCGCCAGTTTTGCAAACCAGAACATCTCACGAAACTTAACGAATGTGAGAACTCCTTTTTCAGAATAAAAATCTCAGCTGTACTCAAAAGTTCAAAAACACGGGAAAGAACTTTCGGTACAAGCAAGACGCAAGTCTAAATGGAGTAAAGGTCAGCGGCGTCGGTACCACCAGCACAGGATTGTACCTCCAGCGTAGGGGTTGATTTAGAAAGCAACTGTTTGTACCTCCAGCGTAGGGATTTGACGTATAAAGCAACTGTTATATCCGTTGCTTTGCCATATACTGTTTAGTCTGGGATGCATGCGACATGACAAAAGATACTTTAGGTACCGTATTTTATTCAAATGGGTTCATACGCATACCAAGGTACATTGTTGCAAAAGCTAATTTGTTTAACACACCCGATTGTTACCCGGAACACACAATCGTTTCACGCATTTAAGTCTTTACTTCAATTAAACATTATGTTTCATATGTAATTAATGAGTGGTCTATAAAATTCCAACT
>JGI24021J15306_10007873_pt1 | contig 13033 bp, 9 predicted proteins | sample Ectturendosymbi1_FD_15306 | JGI IMG/M metagenome (IMG submission 15306) | reverse complement strand
TTACTTTTCCGAAAATCCCTAAAAAGGGTCAAAAGTTCCAATCTAGGGACAAAATCCCTTAAAGTGAGAGCACTAGTCGTGAGATATGAATACAATATATGGCACAAGAACTTTATGGAAAACAAACATTTGAGCAAAATTTTCTCGTGAATCGAATTGGAAGCAAGGAAGGCGTACGATTGATGCTCAGCTTGTTTCAGCAGGACACTTTAATGTACATTAAACTTAGGCTGGAATATCCAGTTGTACTAGCAACTGGGAAACACAACACTGCATTTTCGTCATGCTTGCTTTTATACTCCTTTTGGAGTGTCAGGAGTGGTCTTCTGCGTCCATCTCCGGTTACTCTGCGCCTTGGGCTCGGACCAACGTAGCATTCACTGCGAAGGCGGCTTCTCACACGCATATGGTGTACTGTCTTTGTTCTTTCGGTAAATTGTTGTTGGTTGGTATGCGTCCAACGCCAAAGATGTCAGGTTGCTAAATTTTGTAAACCATGTCCACGTATGCGGTGGTTTCGTCATCAAGTAGATCCCTATTTTAAGTATAGAGTTTTTGGGCATTGTCAGTTGTTTCGGCGACATTTGTTTGACCCAAGCACTGCACGCTATTCTGTTGGTCTGATGTGCTGGTGGGAATTGAGCCATATTCCGCGTTCTCTACTGACCTACTCCATTTTGTCGTGATCATTCAGATCAACCTAAGATTTGTTTCACATCATTTTTGAGCTTCTGCCAACGCAGCTTGTATTTTGCAAATTCTTTAACGTTTTCTCTAGAAATGGGTACCTTGTGCATTTTCCGGCGTCTATATCAACAGCGTTTTTATAGCCCTGCAGTTTATTGTAACGGGGCTTTTTATTTCAAATGAACTTTTTAATAAATCTTAAATCGGCCTTTTAGCGTTCTCTGCAAATGGCGCATCTTTCACTGTTTATTAAGCATTTCCATGTTTCTGTGTCACTTTAGTTGGAAGTAAATGGTAACGCAGATTTCTGTTTCATTCAGCAAGTCCAAGTCCAAGTATTTCCAGCGGTTAAAAGAGAGTTGAGTTTTTTCTTTCTTGCAACACGTGAGAAAGGTACGATTTCTCTGGCTGGGAACTTGACCTGTTCGCAACGAAATTGTGAAAATGTGGTCGTTTTCAGAACAAAAATTTTGTATTTGGCTTTTTGGCCCCTTTTGAGAATTCTTGGCCTTTGAGAAAATCTGGGCCAAATTTTGGCTAATTTTCATGTGGTACCACATTCCATGTTGAGAACGATGCCGGTGTATGAAAGGGTGTGATTGGCCGACATGGTGATGCTGACGTAATGATAATCGAAGACTCCTGCTGCAACTGCGCTGTAGCAACGCACTGTGCATCATGAACACTTTCTTCCAGCACAGAGATGTGCACAAAGACGCCTGGTGCAGAGATTCCTTGGGTCAACGGTCACTCAATGATTTCTGCATAGTTTCAGCTGACTTGTTCCGTTCAGTGTTGGACGTCTGTGTCAATAGGGTGCGGAACAGTCGACCGATCACCACCTGCCGGTCTGCAACTTGCATCTGGACAAGCCTCCGGGGCCTACACGAATGTTCAGGACCAGGAGATCCTACCGAATAAAGCGGTAGGCGGACAAAAGATGTAAGATTTTACAATGTTGCACTGGCGGACAAAGATGTAAGAAAGACTTTTGCGGACAGAATATAGTCCTTGTTCCGAGAACTGCCGGAATGCACAGTGGACGCGGTGGTGGAGTGGCGGCTGTTAAAGCAGCTGTAGCTTTATCTGCTGCTCGGGTATGCGGACGGAAACAACTCGGTGTGGCGAATAATGGCAAAAAAGTACAATAACCCCTTGGTAGAAGCAAGAATTGTAAGATGTTATTCGAGCAAAGAAAGCAGCCTACAAGGCATGCCGTCACAACAAAGCCGACTCTTCCTTGCATTTGCAGCACAGTACGTAGAGGCACGAAAGTCCACAGCACTCACGGTGCAAAAGTCCAAAATGCAATCGTGGGAGAATTTCGCACACAAACTGGATTCCGACTACCGGCAAGCAAACAAGTTGTTCTGGCAATACGGCGTCTTCGCGGCAAAAGAACTCATACTGCTAGGTCCATCAAAGACGAAAATGGTGTCTTACTCAGCAATGAGAAAAACTTCCTTGGGTAGATGGAAAGAGTATTTTAAAGATCTCTTGAGCACAGTCACTATTACACCACCAAACACACGAGGTACATTAGCGGGAGAAAAACACNATCAATGCAGCTGAACTCTCCCTTGCTGTCAAAACACTGCAGGTTGTGATGAAANCCGACCTGAAATACTCAAATCGTTGAATNAAGTTCATTGGCGGACTCGTGTGTGTCAAGTGGCCTGGTGTTCTGCAAGAGCACTGAAAGATTGGCAAACTGCGATGATCATCCCCATACACGAAAGGGAAACAGGAGTGAATGCACCAAACACAGGGACATTTCTCTCCTTAGCCTTCCAGGAAAAGTATAGGCCAAGTGCCTTGAAAAAAGATGCCGCGAAATGATTGAACCAAAACTGGATGATACCCGGTGCGGTTTTCGTCCCGACCGTGGCACTACAGAACAAATTATCATTTTCCAGAAAATTTCAAGAAATCTTGGCAGTACGCCAAAGACGTGAACACATGTTTTGTCGACCTCGGGAAAACATACGACCGGGTTACTCTGAAAAGCTGTGGGGAGTGTTGCGGAAGTACGGTGTTGACGACCACCTGCTACTGACCTTCAGGTCACTGGATTCCTACTCAGAAGTTTGTATCTGTGTCGGGGGAGTTAGATCACAACCGTTCACCGTTGCCGTTGGACTCCAAGGGCGTGTGCTCTCACCACTCCAATTCATAGTGTACATCAGTGGTTTTCAACCTGGGGCGTTCGACATTCTTCTAGGGTCGCGAGAGCTGATAAAAATCTTCATAATTCTATATCTTACATTTCATATATGGAACCACTTTTTGGCGTAGCCAAAATAGTAGAATGACCCGGCACAAACGATAGCCTCCATTTTATTCAAAATCTTTTAAGTTGTATGACCATCACAGTACTGTTGCGTTTGGCAAAGCACGAATAACTTCGTGGCGTAAGGATGTGTTGTGTTTGTAAATATCTGAATGCAGTAGCTAACTTGGGAGTTACTATAGTTTTCAATGAGTTGTGCTGTGGAATGATTTGCACGTGGCACGGATTTCTTTCACTGATGCCTCCTTATGCATGCATTGAACAAATGAGTTTTTGTTCAACACGGTGATATCGTACGTTATTTGTTAGTCATTGTAATTTTCTATNTTGCAAACACAACTGCATTTCATATGCTTGACCGGAAATTTTCATAAGGCGGTCGTTAGGTTAATTNGGGTTGCAAAATGGGTTGCTGCATGGAATAGCTTGAAAACCACTGCTCTACATGAATTGGATAGACGGTCACAGGCGAGTCGAGGAGGGTGTCACACTTGAAAACTGCAGAATCAACCGTTTACTTTTTGCGGACGATTTGGTACTCCTAGCATCTTCTTAACAGGGTCTTCAGTATACACTCGATCGGTTTTCTGCTGCGTGCGACCGAGTCGGAATGAAAATTAACACCAAAAAAAAACGAGGTATTATGTCTCTCGAGAAACCCAAGGCAATGCACGCTGCAAGTGAACGGTAATACCCTGCAACAGGTGGAGAAGTTGAAGTACCTCGGGGAGGTATTTACGAGTGACCGAAAACAGAGCGAGGAGTTTGATACAGTCCCGTCGCCACGGGGAGCTTTGGTGGGCTGAGCCTCCCTCCCAAACAGAACTTCAACTCTCCAAATTGAAATAACAAACGCTATAACTCAGGAGTTTTTGTCAAATTTTAGGATGTCAAGCGCCCCTGCACAAACGTAAAACCCCACTATTGAAGATTTTCTGGCGATGGTTCTGGATTGATACACGGATTGGTAAGGCTAACGCCGTTCTGCGTGAGCTTCATCGCTCTGTGGTCACAAAGCGGAGATTTCAAACACCGCAATGCTGTCAGTTTTAAAATTGGTCTTTGTTCCAATCCCTACCTATGGTTATGAATCTTGGGTTACGAATGAAAAATGTCATCTCAAGTAGGTTACAAGCGGTAGAAATTGGATTCTTGCAGAGTATACACGATGTGACACTCCGCGACGAAGTGTGCAGCTGTGAAACCCGTAGAGCCCTGAATGTCGAACCACTTCTCCGAATCGAGAGATCCCAGCAACGTTGCTTCGGCCACGTGTCCAGAGTGCCCCGCAAAAGACTGGCGAGGCAAGGCCTGCTGGCTAAACCCACGGGAAATCGGCCCAGAGGTCGTCCAAGGACCAGGTGGAGTGACAACATCTCCGACCTTGCTTAGTCCCGCCTTGGTGCGGAGCCATTAGAATTACCTGAAATTGCTGTTGACCGTGAGGTGCTTCGAGTCCTCCTGAGACTGCTGCCCCCGCGACCCTGCCTGGAAGAAAAGCGGGCATGGAAATGAATGAATGCCGCATTCCAGAATCATACTTCAAAATGTCTCCTTGTGCTCTCTCACGCGCACGCTTCTTTTCCTGACAGTTGAAATTAGCCTTATGCATTACAAACCCAGACAATGGATATTATCATTGTTATCTAATCGAATTTTCGAATATAAAGGATATTTTACTAATAAAACTGTCATGTTTTTATTCCCTTTTATTTTGTAAATCAGCTTGGTTAATACGCCTACCACGAAGTGATTCGCACTAAGAAGCAAAAACATAACGTGGCTTGTGTTTTTCAAGCTGAAAATACTGACGTAGCTCGCGTGTTCCAAAAGACTATTTGCATTTCTACTAAAGGTGGCATAGTTGTACTAGCAAAGGTACAATATTGACCGGTTTTGTGTCCGAAAGACTGAAGCCTCCCAAGTTCTACACTTTCTTCATGATGAACTAGATAAAAGCAGCGTCTTAGTCTACAACTTGCGGGAATGTCGTTTCAGGTTCTTTTCCCCCCTCAGCATAACTTGACGCGTTTTACAGGGTTTTCATTAGTTCCAGTGCCAACCACAAGAAGCTTGCAGATGAAGATGATTTCGCCATCCGGGACATCAACCAACTAGAACAGAATGATCGCGTCTCGCTTCTACCTCCACGAGTTTTGTGGTACGCCGTAAATGGTGCTGCAAACACCTCGTGATGACAAATCATTTCAGCAAGTTATCAGTTTTGGTTTCAAGCTGCTCTATTTACCATATATTCTTCTTTCACTCATCCCATACCCATGTTGCGTGTATTTTTTTCGCTTCGCATGTGTGAACGTGTTTATGTGCTGAGCAATTGTTTATGTGCTGAGCATTGTTTATGTGCTGAGCAATTGTTTATGTGCTGAGCAATTGTAACTTGCGGTCTTCAAAAGTAAGCACCTGAACGTTCGCTAAAAATTGGTTTCTTCAAATTATTCAGTAACGCCAAAGCTTCTATAACATTTTGCACCTGTGTGCTATATTGTTTTACGCGTGTGTGCGCGCATGCCCGCAGCCAGGTTTTAAGGTTTGGGGGTAAAAGTACAGTTTGAGGTGGAAAGATCTTTGTTTTTAATATGTGCTAAATAAAACAAACTGTGTAAAAAAATTCACAGGACACAAGAAATTTGGGGGGAGCTTCTGACTGTGTGTGTGTGTGTGTGTCATATGAAGCAAGTATTAGTAATTAAAGCGTAGCTTCAGAGAACAACGACTAACGGATCCAGGAGCTATGTGGTGGAGTTCGTTTGCTGTGCTTATGAAACGAGTTTGTGACTGCTCGAACTCAAGGTGTTCAGAAAAAATGCTTCGACACCCCGTGAAAAGATAACGATTGTTGGTGAACGAATGTTTCAAACGATTAAAATTAAAACTGGCGGTGGTTACTGCTTTAGAACTTAATTCACAAATAAACCAAAACATGGGGCTATTCAATATTTGATAATTGCTGCATCTGGAGTTGTTAAAATCTAGAACAACAGACGTACACTAGAACCTAAAAACGTGCATTGCAAAGAACAATGCAGGACCATTGATTCCTTCTGATAGCTGTTAAAATTACTTCCCAATCGATTTTTGCATTTTCAATAACTTTAGGGGTAATTTCGCGTAATAATTGTTGCTGACTTTTCGTCTTTTTCAGGTGTCGTGCGAAATTGCTTGTGATTGTTTTTGAATAACACGTACGTGCTTGAGACGCCTTGAACTCACTTCATTTCATTCGAAAGTGAATAGTTCAAGTAGTACTTGGTTGATCATTTCGTTAAGGTTACTTGCCATGCGTTGTACATAAGCTTTTTGCTCTAACGGCTATGTTCAGTTTGATTAAAAAGTCATTTGAAAGTGCTGTGCTTAATTTTAATTCCGAGCCTAACTCGGTGTTGTGTTATCTTGAAAAAGTAATTCTTTTCTCTTGGAAAGCGTTGTTCTGTGAATGTGTTTCGCCACTGCCGTTTGTCTTCTATGCCGCCTCCTATAAGCAGCAGCCTGTTTTATGTGCTAGGTGGTGTGCTTGAGTAACGTCGTGATTGCAAAGTCTTGCTGCGACCTCACAAAGCCGTGTCAAAGGTTTAGAAAGATATTTAAGTATTGAACGTGCTGGTCAACATTTTGCTGCTGACATTTAGCATTCTGCATGACTGCACCACGTATTAAGTTCGATGTTTGGTTCTTTTCATTTTTCTGGTTCAGTCCAGTTATTTTCCTGGAATGTCGTGAAACGTCACAATGTATCCGCTGTCTTGACTTTTCTTTATTAGAATTAGAAAGTCATCAGCCTTCAAAGCGTATCGACCATTCTGAACCTCAAGATATTTGCGAAAATCCAATCATCAAAGAGTCGCATTTACAATTTAATTTTTAATTTAATGAAGCACTCATTCCACAACTTGTTCAAGAGACGTTTGTTTTCCCAGGGTCTTAAATATAGTTGTGACCGACAAGCTTTGTAAATAAGCAAACGTGTTCGCATAAAACCACACTGATAAAAATATTTCCCGCTTAATCTTTAATTAATCAGAGAGATCATGCAATATGACATTACAGAGCACAGGTAATGAAAAGCAAAATCGCGATGTGACAAAAGCGTTTCCCAGTGCGACGTGCTGCACAGGCAGCTACGTGCATGTTGCTTTCCTCCGTATAAGTTTGTGACGTCTCGCTGACGTCGAACTCGTAGAATAGGGATTCCCAGCCTGGGGTACATGTTCCCCCAGGGGTACGGTAAAGCTTCTGGGAATGAAGAATTTAAAAAGCATGCAAAAAACCTGCCTTGCTTTTTTTCTGAAAGAGATGTCGATTCTTGAATTTTTAAATGGCATTTCTAGTGTAGTCTAATGCGCATAGTTTTTGCAAATTCATGACTTTCTGAAACCACAAAATTATAGAAGCTCACTTAGGTCCATCCAGCTTTATTTTGCAAGTTTTGCGGGACGATTGTGAAGACAGCCAACGTCTCCGGAAGAGATTTCCACGCTTCTTGAATGTGTGGTAGTTTTTGAATTTGGTGAATGCTGATGATTCTTACAACACCAGTAAGTAACTGACATGAACCTGAAACAATATTCAAATAGTGGTAAGCATATATAGAAATAAGCTTATAGATTGCCTACTTCCCCTTGTTCGAGCAAAAGAAGAGTTTTGCTGAATATCATGTTTAACCAAAACTATGTTTGTGTCAGGACTGAGCTTCCAATGATGATATGAATAAAATGTAACATGGCTTTGTGCTGTTGCTGCAAACCTCCTCGAGGTAAGCATTAGAGAGACTAAATCTCCATAGAAGATCAGTAGTGTTTGTTACAGGAGCAGCGCAGCCAGCCCAAATGTGCTTTGGGGGTGCGCAAGTACTTTGACTTTAAGTGGGCTGCAGTATTTTGTTTGGGACACCGGCTCTCGAAGCACAAAATATGCTAGAAATTTGTGGGGCAGCATGGCTCCCTGCGTACTGTAATTTAAGCGATGCCCATGTTAACGTTTCACAGCCACCAGCAACGTGGGAGGCTAGGCCTAAATCAATGGCGGAAGCTGAAAGCAAAGCATGTACTTCACAGAAAACAAATCCGTTATTTACCAACGACGTTGGTAGCCGGCAAGGAAAAGCAACTGAAGAAATGATAGATTTTTGGGCACAAGGAAGCAGTGAGGAATGTCAACATTTACAGAAAGAGGGCAAAAATTATATTTCCCAAAAAGATGGTAACAAATTGCGATGCTGAACGTCTTCCCTATTTCATCCGCAATATTTAAATTGTGAAAAAGTGATTCGATCGTGGCTCTGCTTTTCGCCTGAAAAAGGTAAACTTTACTGTTTTGTATACAAATTGTTTAATGAATCTCGCAATGAAGGATTTTCAGCGAATGGTACTCTGATTAGAAGAATGCATCTCGAATTATATCTTCGCACGAAATATCTGCAGCGCATAAAAATGCTCTTGTATCAGTGACTGTAAGAGCTAAAGAGACTGGTCGCGTTGATTACAATCTTGCAAAACAAATTGATGAGGAATGGGGACAGTATGCGACATTGTTTTTTATGGAAAAGATAGGGGCCCTCGAAAAATTGTGCCTCAAGGCCCGTAAAAACCTAGTCTGGCACTGGGCAGGCATAGAAGTGACACACAAACTACACGAAGAAACCTGAAATGCCGCCAGCAACCTTTGTTGGCAGTCTGCGCAAAATCCATGCCGCATTGTGGTCGAAAATTGCAGATGTTCATGAAATAGAAGTTCATGACGTTGGGATTTTAAAATTTATTTATTTTCGGAAAATTTTCTGATTTTCACTGCATAACACCAGAGACGTAACGAGAAGGGCAAGGGGGGCACAATTTCCCGGATATCGAATCACTGCAGGGAGCCAAAAAGTCACAACACAGCCATAAGCACTTCGTTTAATATAGTACATTTGCTTCCCAAAGACCTCAAGTTCGAACATAGGGGCGCCAAACTTGTTTCTTGCCCCATGGGCCGTCTAACCTCGCTACGCACATCACGATTGACAAGGTAAAATGTCGCAATTTGTTTACAAAAATACCTGCCCATCAGTGGCAAACTATTTAAAACAAAGTGCTGTTGATTATCGAAGTCATTTGACCATAGAAAATAACTTGAAGGTCGAAAAAAAGTATGTTACTGCATTTCGAAAACAAGCACAACTTTCCCTTCCCCCCAAAAACACTTGGTGTACGCGTGGAGACAAACACCAAAAACTCCAAAGCAACAATTATTCTGGCACTTTGCCCTGGAAGGTGTTTATTGCATCACAAGGGCATTGAAAATGATCGGACAATGTTTTTCACGTCACAGCGGGAAACGTGAAGCTTGCAGTGAGTTAATGACCAACTTCTCACCCATTCAATTTTTGTACGAAAAGCAACTATATCGCGGTAAGGCAATTTTAGATATAGGCTGCTGTACGTAGGCTGGAAAAATTTTATTAGAGACAGCAGAATATTGGTCGATAAAAAAACATCTGATTTCGTGTTGAGCTGAAGTTTTGTCCAAAAGTTGTTGCTGGCGGGCAGGGTTGTATTGCTAAAAATAGAGGTGTGGGAACCAGGCCCGCAACCAGCTTGGAACACCAGGGGGGGAGCGAATAGTTTTCTGAGAGGGAACCGAATTTTTTAAATGCGCAGTAATTTTAAACTATGTCCAACATATTTTTCCAGAGATGCGAAAAATTTTGTGGGAAGCTCGCTGTGGTTACGGGACTGGTGGGAACGCAGTTCCCACACCAAACATAAAGGAACACTGATTCGTTTATAAGAATTTCCACACTGGATCTTCTTGTTTCACTTTAGTGCTACAGTGCCATACACGAGATAACTTGTCACTTATTTATGCTGCTCCAGGCGCTACACGTAGAAACTGAAATTAACAATCTAAATCTTCTAGTGGCGTTACTAGTGCAAAAAGGTGTGAGAACGCCGTTCCCACCTCACTACACCCCTACTGGCAGGTCTGATGCTAATCAGTAGCCTTCTTTAGCATAGCCTACAGCTAATCTAGCGCACCTCATTTTGAGCCTACCTGGTATTTAGGCTACGTTTTACGGTTAGGTTTGCTGTTTTGGAATTTACGCTGTCATTGAGCGCTCTAACTCAGTCTGCAGTCAACTGCATTGTAAGTTCGTTGTAGCGTAATTTTAATGCCTTCGCTTAACTACAGTAATAACATGTGCAACATGAGCTGCACTCATTCATAAAGGCTAGTAGGAAAAAATAGTATGATCTGCAGCTCATTCAACATATGTCCATAGTCTTCTCAGTCCCGTCGCCACGTGGGCTTTGGTGGGCTTAGACCCCCCAAACAAACTCCAAGCCCCCGAATTGAAACAGGAAACACTATAAATCAGTGGATTTTTGGCAATTTTCAGAATATCAAAACCCCGCACAAACGCAAAGCCCCCGTATTGAAAATTTTCTAGCGACGATTCTGAGTCTGCTGCTTTTTCATCTTTTGTCCACAAGAAGCCCAATCTTACCCAAATGAAACTAGAGCTTAAATACTTACGTGCGCAGTGGCATCGCCAGCCCAAAATTTTGGGCGGGTTAAAATGTTTGATTTTAGGCGAACAGCAGTTTAAAGCACAAAAAAATGACTAGTTTTTCTAAAAATTTGGAGGTTGCACCTCCTGGACCCCCTTGGCTACGCCTACGTACGTGCGGTTTAAATAAAGTATAACTAATGTAAATACTTTATGTAAACACTTACGTATTTATATAACATTGGGACCATATTTTTTATATAAAAACTTGTTTATTAGAAGTTTCATTTGTAGTGAAGTAAACACATTCGGACTGTCCAAATTCAGCAAAATAAGCTTTAAGCATTTAATATTTTCGTCCTTATCCCTGTGCAAGAAATGGTTTATTTAAAGGCTATACAAAAAATCGTCCCAATGGACGTTTCTGTGTCGGGAACAATCGATCAAAAAACACATCTGAAAAAAATTAGGGGGGCTTTAGCCCCCTTAGCTCCCTGGATCCGCCTATGGCGCTTCTGTATTAAATGCTGAGCTCAGGCCGATAGTACAAGTGCAGCAATTTAGCATCATTCTTAAGTTGCATGCTGCCAGGTGTTGTGTGAACATAAGGGGAGGAAAATAAGGCGATCGCCTCGTCTCCCCATTTTCTCTTGCTCAGGTAACCTTCAAACACAAACATCGTTGTTGTACTTGCCCAAAATGGGCAGATTTTGTGCATTCGCTTATACTGGTCTAACTGACAGGTTTAGACGTGCACGCGGGTTTTTGTACAACATGCAAGTCTTCTCAAGCTCATTCGATCAGAAAAAAGCGTGTTGGTTTTGGAAAACGTTTTATATGGTAAAGAACAAAGGCGCTTTCCAAAACGAAAATGTGGGGAGTGATGTCAACAAATGAACCAAAAAGTAACGAAAAATCCAAAAATTCCGCCAGCAGACGTCATTGGAGGTCGGTTTAAGATTTAAATCGAACCTAACTTCCAGCCTGTGGTTCTACCTGCAATAAAAGTAAATTAGTTTGAGACATGAAATTCTCTCTATTTTCATAGCAATTTTTGGCTCATAAGGTCAACTTGCCCAAAATAGGCAAACTTTTTACGATAATGAAGCAGATAAGGCAAACTTGCCCGAAATGGGCAAATGCTTTACGACAATTGTTGGACAATCAGTTTGATCGCGGCGCTGCTATTGACATTCTTGTTTCACAAACGGCCTGTCCCGTCCCCACGAAGGGGCTTTGGTGGGCTAAGGGTGAAAGTCACCCGACGTTATGGTTAGGGTGAAAATCACCCGACGTTGCGGTTTGTTGTGAGTTCGGATGAAATCACCTCATGTTATGGTCAGTGTGAGTTCTTTGTTACCCTGCGTCCGGGGTGATATGGGGCTGTACCAGTACCATCGCCATGGGGGGATTTGGTGGGCTTAGTCCCCCCAAACAAAGCTCCAAGCACCCCCCAAATGAAAATATGAAACATTATAAATCAATGGAATTTTTGTTAAATTTGAACGTCAAGCCCCCCGCATAAACGTAAAACCCCACTATTGACGACTTTCTGACGACGGTTCTAGGCTGTACTTGTGACAATAAAGGGCTGTATTTCACTCAGGGCACGTTATCTTCGAGACCAGCACTTTTTATTAGCGATAAAAAATGGTGATTTTAACTGTCTGCAGAAAACTTGAAAGTGGTCAATGCAGACACGTGCTCCGCATCGTTGGCAGTGGCCAAGTGAGCCTCGATTTGTTCTGTTTTGATGGTGGACAGGTTCTACAGCGTTGTCTGGTCTCAAAGTCCATGTCCTCAATAAAATGCTTTGACTTTTTGCGACAAAGTGCACAGTAGGCCCTTTCTGGCTTACCATTTCTTTCCTATGACGTAGAGGCGTCATACATTCTCGTGCCTGTTTCTCAATGAAAATCACGATTTGAGCAGGAGGAATTCGCGCCAAATTTATGTACGTCGTCAGTGCTTGCACTCGTGTGATTTACTCTCCTGCTGCTTCAAAGGTTGCCTGCGCGGCTTACTAGTGCACCTGAATGCACCAACTCCTTTTGTCCAAATTGGTCAAGGTTGCCTTGCGAAGGAACTTTTTGTAGAAAATTTTTTTTACACCACAGGTAACTATGGGTCAATTTGGGCAAATTGTCATTCCTCATCAAAAACTACAAAACTTTTGCATATTTCGATAGGACGACCCGAAAGAGCGCCTAAAAATATGCATCTACTGAAAGAATCAGCTTTCTGCGTCAACGTTAATTATTTTTTAAATTAAGTAGAAAAACCGTTTGCCCAAATTGGGCAGAGGTTACCTGAGCAGGGAAGATAAGTCGTGGAGCCCCCTCAAAAGTTTCGCATGCACTTAGTTTTTGCATTGTTTTGTCAAACAGCTTATGAATCACTCCAGAGCTAATGGACCACCCTAGAGCTCTGAAGCAAGTCTAATGTTTTTTGCAGCAGGCGCACCGGTATTTCCTTGATATCAACGTTCAACAAATTCTCCGGAGTTAGCTTGTGTGTCTTGAAAAGCGGGTAAGCGTACGCTGGNGNGT
>JGI24021J15306_10007872_pt1 | contig 13034 bp, 9 predicted proteins | sample Ectturendosymbi1_FD_15306 | JGI IMG/M metagenome (IMG submission 15306) | reverse complement strand
AACAGCTCTCTAGCCTATTCTAACAGCGAGTTATGGCCATATCCAAAAGGGGTGTTATTCCACCCTGGTTACCTTTTTCAGGGGTAGGATTTTTGACTACTCTTTGGTTTTTGTGGCATAATTTTTCATCCATATATGCTAGAAAGCCAATTAAGGGCTCTAAAAAGTCGTAAGATAGCCTAGTTTCGTGAAAATCCTTTGGCCAAAATGTGGGCCCATTCGATGGGCGTCCAGGGCCGGGTAAAGTAGGCCATAAAAAATGAAAAGATCTTTAATCTTGCTAAGTTTCATCAAAATCCAAGAGGGTGGGTTAACTGGCCTGGATCAACTGACATGGAATGATCCTTTGAATACGAGCTCAGGATGCCTACCAAGTAGGCAAAATATATATTCTGCAAGAACTTAGTATCTGATTATATTTGCTGAGAAAGGATTCCGTTTGATAGGCAAAAGCTAATTAACACTTTTGAAATGTCAGAGCTTATTAACCCTTTAAATCATTCATGGACCCCTTAAATTGCCTTCATGGACCCAGGTTAGGAACCCATGAGCTAGAGTGTATATTTCACAATTCTTGAAAAATGCTCACATTAACATAGAAATTAATTGATACCATTAAACACTTTATGTGTTGCACATAAACTAGGCTGCTACTATTCAAACATGAATGTCACAGAACTGAACTGTCCACATTTAATAGTCAAGTGACATCTTGTGAAAAGCGAGCTAAAATTTAAGCATACTGTTGCAACATTAGCTGATATATGATTATAACGACAGCACAGAATGGTGAAGTTACTTTGGTTTCTTTATTCTGCTACTTTCTACAGTTGGAAAAAAGTTAACTATCTGGCACAGATTTATTAGCACAATAATTAATGTTTTGATAAAATACATGACCCACCCTTTGTTTCTTGAACTTTTAAACATGCAGACCTACTTGCTGTATAAAAATGTGGTGCAATTGCCATAATGCGGCAGTAAATCTATTGTTGGTCAATATTTAGCTGAACACCATATCAGAAAATAGTGTTAAAAACATGCACCCTACTTGTTACCATGCATTGACAAAGAATATATGCACAAAACCCGTTGGAGTGAATATTTACAAAGCACACTCAAAGAAAATTCACCTTACTACCATTTATGAAATGCAAAAAATTATCCAACTAAAAGATATATACAATCTTGCAGTGAGCAAATCCATGCACAAATATACTACCTCGCAGTTACCTGCTACGTCCAACAATTATTTTAAACTCATTACAGATGTTATTTCATATAACACAAGACAAATTAAAACTGTACAATTTACTTTACCAAAAGCACATTCAAACTTAGGTGCAAAATGATAAAATATAGTGCAATAGAAAACTGGTCAAAAATTCCTCCGGAGATAAAAAATAAAACTTGTTTGGCACTTTTTCTGGTGGAGTATAAGAAATATGTACTACTCCGCTACTAGAACCATATTTAATGTTTAAAGCAAGTGGATTGATTTAATTATGTATCGCTATTACAGTGGAAAGTGTCAAATCATGAAGTATCTATGTTATGTATTACATCGTCAGGCTTTTATTGCATTCACAGAAACTGAGGTCTCATCAAAGCAGTGTATGAAGTGGTGGGATGCTTACAAAACAAATGCATTTCTGTTCCCACGCATGTATTGACAAGCTAAAGCTCGGCAAAGCATGATTGCGCGACTGGTTCTCAACCTGCTTAAATCTCGTGGCACTTTGCGATGTTGCAGTGGTCTATAGGTTTTGACGCATTTCCTCTTTGGCATTCATGAATGTTTTTTAATGTATAAACACAGTAAATGTTTAACATGACAAATTAAAACTGTTTTCTTCTGGTGGCTTGTCCTTGCCTGCAACGCACTTTACTTCAATTTACCATATAACCGCTTTGCACATATTACATTTTATACCCAGAGTAAAAGACTTCTACTAACTATTATACACTGTTCCCTTCACGCTGAAAGCAGCTTCATCCTTGGGAGGTCTGCAGCCTAGATGACCCTCGGTCCTTCGCATCCTCCAACTCCCTCTTGCATTCTGTACATCGATGTACTTAGAAGTCATTGCAGTTGTTCATTATATTAATCACGATGGCGTCATTCATGCATGTGTCTTAAAAGCTTGTATTTCATCTAAGTACAGTAAATGCATTAGCACCATCAAGCATATACTCTATACTACCGTAATGTATATATCCTCGTCTTCTTTTGTGTATTTGTTTTTTTCTCTTTACTGCGATGCATGTTTACAGTCTAGCGTTTTGTGTGTGGGAGTGAAGACATTACACAATACAATGCAATTGCACAAGATACCCTACGACAGTGTTTTTCAACCAAGGTTCTGCAGAACCTCAGGATTCTGCAAGTGGCTGCCAGGATTCCACTGAAACAGACCCTAATTACCTGCGACGAAATTTGTAACCACAGTTCTATATGGTTATAGCAATGCCACTGTTTCACAGGTTTATTGCAGAAAGTAGGATAGGCACTTGCAGGCCTGAAACTAGATTAGGATACTAGGGGGATGAAGAGATTTCTGAAAGGGGCTCTAACTTTTTAAACTATGTACAATATATTTTTCCAGGGGGGTTAAAAATCGTGCAGGGGGTTTTGCCTCCTGGTTATGGGCTTGGGTACTTGGATCTTTTCATAGGGTTCCATGAGCAACACAAACATTTGTGGAAGGTTCTGCTGCAGCAAAAAGGTTGAAAAACACTGCCCTACCTCAACCACTTCATCTTCCATGGCGGTGGCAACACTGCAGTGTGTGAAGTGCTGAGTCATTGCATCTGCAAGGTTTTAGGTTTACGGTTGCAGGGCTGGTGTTAGGGTTGCTAGTGGCTATAGGTCTACCAACCGACATTCATTTTTGAGAAACTATTTGTCTGACGCCTGTTATGTGACATCAATGCACAACATGTATGTGCTAGATTGCACTACACTTAATAGTAACATACAAAACATAAACCAAAACCTGAACCTAAAACTTAAACCTAAACCCTAAACATAAACCCCAAACCTAAACCTTAAGGAAATGACTACGGATACGCATGTCCTGACACAATTCAAACAAAACAGTCAGTTTGTCAGATAAACAGCGTGCTGCTCTTATTCAGCGTAACAGTTATGTGTTGCGGCTGCTATGCCAATGGTTTTCAGTTCGACTCTCACCTCGCCGACTTTCGTTTTGTTTTGTTTTCTTTACTTTACTTTTTTTCAGGCTTAGGTGTTACATTTAGGGGTTCGTGTTAGGTGAGGGCTACAGTTAGGGTTAACGCAGTGCTCTTCAACCTTTTTGTCATCGTGGAACCCCTGATATATTTTTGCATTTGTCATGGAACCCTTACTAACAAAAATTGAAAAAACACGAATTACTTGTAAGAAAATCAAATGTTTGGTTATTAGACACTTCAACAAATTAACAGTTGTTACAGAAGGTAACAAGCAAGAAATTTAATGACGCGGTTGTTCTTGCATTTCTTGAACATATCAGCTACATTCAGAATTTCGCAAAAAGAACTCGTATCTTAAATGTGTTGTTCCATTTTCTAACTTTGGCAATTGAAGTACATTTGGTTCGCTTCGGCTTAGGTGCCTCTTTTAGATTTTAACTGCATTGCTCATTACCGTCTACACCTTCACTGTTGTTATTATTTCAATTCACATACGAAAATATGTTATTTTCTTTCATCTGGCTTGAATAAACAATGCAAAGTTAGGTTTCACACTGTTTTTACTTTATTCCCACAAAAGCTGAACAGCACAGACTTGGAAAACTAGAATTTGTTAGGTTTTCTAAATTAAATTAGAATTAAAATTAGAGCTAACTCAGATGTCACAAATTAGATTGGAATTTTAAAATTAGCGAAAACCATAAATTGAACTAAAATTCTGATTAGAATTACATTTGCTCAAATCAAATCAACTTTAATCCAAGTTCAATTCATACCCAAACGTGGATTCATTCTCATAGTCGTAAGCACGAGAATAGTAAAGATTCGTACGCCAAGATGGTGCATTTCGCCCTTTATATTTCACCTGCATAGCTAATGTGGCGTGGTGGTTAAGCCCAGAACTGTCACCAGAAAGTTTTCAATAGGGGCTTTACATTTGTGCATGGGGTCTTAACATTGTAAATTTTGCAAAAACTCTATTTCTAGTGTTTCATCTTTCAATTTGGGGGGATGAGTCCACCAAAGCCCCCGGTAGCAACAGGACTGATTACGCCACAGATAACGTTGAAGTCGTGGCAGCATTAGCAGAGTGAACCTGGTCAAGTTCAATCTGTATCACTGTCATGCTTAGGGTCACTGGTTCGACTATCTCTTTGGTTGACTCAAGCATTGTGACTGCAACACTGAAGACTTGTTTTGACGGAGCCGATGTCGCTACCATACCCAGGAGATCTCGAGCAGCAGCCTTCAGATAAGGGAAACGATGTTCGTTCAAAAGCCTACAATAGGGGTGTGGAACTCATGGCCCGCGGGCCAAAAAGTGACCTGGAAGCTGAAGTTTTATAGCCCACGGAAAGGGCCAGAATTTCAAGCATTTCGGTTTTTGAAAGGTATTACCAAGGCCGGATTTAGGTTACTGTACAGTAATCCTAAGGCTGAACAGATATTTCGTCAAATATGATAAAGTTTAGGAGATAATTCGGTAGTTAATTGTAATAAAAACAATAATCAAGAAGAAAATTGAGGGCCAAATTTTTCCATGGCCTAAGCCTATGCAGCCTTAGTAGTCTAATAGCTAATCTGACATTGGGTATATTTTCCATGGGTGGTCAGTGCATGTCTAACACGCAGAGCTTGACGCATGCAGCTGTGGGCCATGGACCAATCTGGTTATTTCCATTTGGTCCGGCAATGCTGTATGGTTGCACATCCCTTCCCTAAAACATCACAGCTGATTGACTGTCATAATGAAGATGACTACTGTGACTTCTGCGTGTGAGTCGATAAGCAATGTGGCGAAATAATTGAAAAGACCACATAGTTTGTACTGCAGCTGTCAATGAGAAAAGAAATGAAGTGTCTATTTTATTGGTGATATTCTGGTGGCAATAGATCGGCTGGAGCTATTGTGTCGGCAGTCGAAGATTCAGTCTCATAGCATGACGCAATACAAAGAAAAAGGTCACTTTTGTCAGGAAAACGCTGTCCTGCTCGTGGTGTGATGGTTAGGTGTTACGGCTGCTATGCTAATGGTTTGACTCTCGCCTTGCCAAATTATCTTTGCTTTATTTCAGGCCCTACTTAGGTGTTACCTTTTTAGGGGTTAGTGTTGCTAGGTTAAGATTAGGTTAGCTTAGTGTTACGTTAGAGTTAGGTTACCTTAGCATTAGGATAGCTTAGCGTTAGGTTAGGGATAGGTTAAGTTAGGGTGAGGTTAGGGTTAGAATTAGCTTAGGGCTATGGTTAAGATTAGGTTGTACGTTTATCTTTAGTTATATTTACTTCCTTTCTACCAAGCCTTTTGTTGCTGCGATCCAGGTGGCAAAATAAACACTGCTGAAAAAAAATTGACCATGTTTTTAGTTTTTACTATTGTCACTTTTCTGTGATGGGATGGCAGCGTAGCACTTGTGACTATTTTGTTGCACTTTTATTGCAAGAGGGTGTTTTCTCATTTCATGTTAAATATTGCTGAACAAATTAGCATTTTTAGCAAAACCGCAAATTAGATTAGAACTAAAGTTACAACATTGAAGCGTTTAGCGAATTGCATTAAAATTACTGTCATTTTGCTCTAATGAATCAAATTAGAAAACTAGAATTATTCAGTTTTCCAAGTCTGGAACAACAGCTTGGTCTACTCTCCACTACTCCGATGCAGTGCTGCCACAGGCTTCTCTGCAAAAATCACTAGATTCTCAAAAAAATTCACTAGATCTGAAAAAAGCACTGGATTTAATATTTTTGTGTCAAACTTTGTACTTTAGCTTGAAATGATTTAGTTATTCACTTAATTGCCCAAACAATGAGTAATTAATTAGCCTAATGATTTTCTCTGCAGTGTCTCTACAAAAAAATGAAAATACAGTCATGGTCAATAATGCAGCAATAAACAGCACAGAAGTGAAAACAATGAGAAACTCAAAACAGGAACACTTGTTCTTTCTGTTGCTGCAAATCTTCAAATAAAAATTTAAATAATCTTGATTAACCCTTTAACGTCATATGTGACGAATTCGTCCCATCCAACGTTTTGTTCTTTTATTCTGCACACGGTTATTTTTATCACTCAACGACCAGTGTCCCAAATTCGGCCGGATTTGCACTTTCTTTTCAAGCGCTTTATCGCCTTTTAGTGATTACAGGTGTGACATCCGCCATCTTGAATTCTGTCGACTGTTGGTTCTTAACAGCAGACATCCAGTAGAGATTTTGATGAACATTTTTGGGAAAAGTTTTCAGTTCTGGACGACAGAAAAAATCAAGAATATAGAGTCAGTCCTGTAGAATAGCAATCTGGTGTTTTGAGTTCAGTATCGTTGCTTTGTGAGTTTTTAGGCAGATTTTTATGGCTGGGATGATTTCGGCACAGTGGTCATTTAGGTATAAAATTGTGGATAAACAATACTATTCCGCAAGTCTGGCTGGGTATTGCAGTTTTTTTTGTAGTCATTGCTGTTTGATTATGTCGAGATATTTGTGGAAAACGGGGTAACTTCTTACTAAATGAAACCAAGGTTGTTTTATGGCAAGAAAATGACTGGAAAGTAAGGTTTCCAGAATATAAAAGTGCAAATAGTAAGTAGTACAACAACAATGGGGTTCCATACTAGATTATTCCTACAAGAAATGACTTTACAGCGATTCATCTGTTTCCAAAAAAGACACTTGTGACATGGCATTTCGCAGTTAGAATGTTTGCAACAGTGATTCAGAAAGAGACATTGAAGAGTCCCAAGTTTTTCACTTTGGAAGAGTCAGAAATTGAAGCATATCGTATTCCGGAACTGGGATAAGATGAATGCAATATTACTATAGTTCATATTTTCGTCTTGTTGATTTGGTTATCATGATTTGATAGCTTTTGTATAAATAGGATTGTGATTATTTTGGTGTTCCGAATACAAAGCAAAAAAATTTCCCCGACTTCGAATCCAGTGTAACTGAAGCTTTTGTCAAAAAAGGTGAAGACAAAATTTCCGAACAATGCAAAACCATCTTTGGAATTGAAATCGAGGGTAGGCTATCTACAACAAGAGGCAGCAAATTCTGGGGAATCTGCTCTGCAGAAACATGCAGGTCACAATACTACATGTGGAGAGATAAGATTGGTTGGAGGAATTGAGGCGACAAGGATGCAAGAACCTAACATCAGTGATGTAGTCGAGACCTAAACATCGAGTCTGAGACCTGGTCAAACCTTCGAGACCGACACCTCATCAAAAAATCCGAGACTCAAAAATCGAAAATTTGTGGATTATGCCGATATTTTTCTACAAATTTTTAAAAAATATTGTCACAACTACGAAGTTGCAATTTTTTCGAATTTCTCGCATTTTTCTTACCTGGTTTGGTTGTTTCTTATCTGCAAATACAGCAGACCAAAAACATGTTGATTTACAAAAGTTTTACTTAGCCATAGTTTTGCAGACCATAACAAGACTTCAAACCTTCGCCACTGAGACTCGAAAAATGGGAAGTCTTTAGACCAAGACCACATCTCGAGACTCCATCACGGCCTAACATGCAATGGGGAAACCAATATTCTTTGTAGTAAATACAAAGTACATCTATGTCTGAACCAATGATGGAGTCTCGAGACCCATATTTGCGAGTCTCGGAGTCGGTCTCGAAGGCTACAGGTCTCGAGACTTTGAATGTTGCAAAGAAATAGTTTCGTAAAATTTCTAAAATCAATGATTTTTGTTTGTTGCATTTGCAGGAAAGAAACAACTAAAACATGTCGGAAAAAGCCAGAAATAAAAAAAAATTCACCTTAGAAGTGATGACAACATTTTCAACAACAAAATTTTGGCAAAATGCTCAAATTTTGAAGTCTCGAGTCTTGGGGTTTTTGATGAAGTCTCTGTCTCGAAGGTTACGCTCTCGACTGCATCGCTGGTCTAGACAAGCACAAAAATTGTTTCAAGCCCTATTACCAGTAATGTAGCTCAACTACAATTCTTGTGCATTTTGATATGCTTTCAAAACTTGCAACAAACGTTGATCTGGTGTATGCAATGCTTCCTTTGATAAAGTGCGAGCCATTCATAAGATAAACTTATCAGTTTTAGAATGCTTTGTTGGAGACAAACAAAAAAATTACCTTTTTATCAAAAAACACGACTTTGAAATTCCTAAGACGTAAAGTGGTTGGGAGGTTTCAGCAAGTAGTGTAAATAATTACAAAAGCATTGACGTTCATCTTTGCATTGCTGTCATTTAATAGAGAAATACTATGTTTATAGGATAAAAAACAATCATCTGAATGCAAATTGATAGCTATTCATAAAAATCTGATTTTGTAATGGCTCAGCTCTTCAAAGTACAAACAGTATATAAAAAAACAAAGACATCAACATAACACAGATGATGGTGGGCAAGCAATGGGTGAAGAGATAAGGCATGTACAGATGAGCAGGTGAGGCATGTTTCTTTTTAGCAGTGCTGCTTCATGTACACATTTTGTTTCAGTTTCGCTTTTCTGTTATGAAATATACCAACAACAAACAAAAATATACTTCAATTTTTTAAAAACTCAAAATTCCATGTAAACTGGCCCAAACGACCAGTGTCCCCAATTCGGCACACGAATCCATTCCCCCCCAATAAAGCTTAGAATAGGAAAATAACACACAATTTAGTTTTTTGCCTCATATTTGATAATAATTTAGAGTAGAAATAATTTTTTCAACAAGTGGATAATAATGCAGACATTAAAGGGTTAAATCAATTGTTTACCAATTAAAAAAGGCTGAAAATCTTCAAACAACACAAGGGCTAAAAAGTTAGAAAAAACACTCGATCCTTTTCAAACACATCCTAATCCTTCACAAAAAATCACTAGATTGCAGTGAAAAATCACTAGATCACTAGGTCAGTCTAAAAATCACTAGGTCAGTCTAAAAATCACTAGATCTAGTGAAAAATCACCAGGCGTGGCACCAGTGCTCTGATGTACAGTACTGTGAATGTGAACTGTACATCAGCAACATTGTATATATCTATGATGCAACAATAACGTTCTTCTTAATTGCACAACAATGAACAGCACGTGATGTAACAACTCTCCATGTTTCTTGTTCCATTATTTGCACTCAATCTCCTGTAGAACTGGCCTACTTCAGTACTTGGTGGACTCAAGTTGGAGTCTGAATCTGGCACAGTGATCTAAAATGACATATGATAATGATTATGATGCATCAACATACTGAAGCAAAAATCATTTCCGCTAAAAAACGAGGAACCCTCACGGAACCCCGCTACATGTTTTGCGGAACCCTAGGGTTCTGCAGAACCCCTCCCCTGTTGTCTTATAGAGTACTGGTTTAGGGTTTTTTTACGTTTAGTTCCTTTACTTTCTACCAAGCCTACTGCACTCTCGTCGTGCATTACTGTTACGTTACAGGTGGCGTATGAATAAGTTTTCAAATTTCAAGAGATCCACAGGCGTATCCGTAGGCACTGCCTTTAACCCACCACTGTGGTGACCACACTCCACAGCGTCAGCACCTTTGAAATTCCCACCCAAGCACAAGACGGTGTTACCCCTGGGGTTGGCCTGGTTATCATCAGATTGTTGCCTTTTTCAACATTAGATAGCGTCAAACTTTTACATTACAGTTTCACATAAGCCAAACGCTTATATTAACGTTACCGATACCTAAAGAATTGCGACCCGACAACTCACGTTCAATGTAAAGCAGAGGGAATAACATCATGGAGAAGTTGCTCATGCGTAATGTATATCATATTCCCAGCGCACTGTAGTGCTGAACATGATCCGGTTTCCGGATGGGGATCCTACCGGCGTCTGCAATTTCGAACCGAATTCCTGTTCGGTCTGGATTTAGAAAAAGACTCTACCGGATCAGATATTGATATCAAAACTGCGTTCATCACTGCAGTGAAATGCTTAATCAGATTTTTTTTCGGACACAAAACGGATTGGATGAAATATTTGCACAGTACTACCAGATTAGGATCGGACAGGATTACACAATTAAAATATTGGATTGGTTTAGAATTGCAAAAATCACTTATCCGTTCAACACTACAACGCAGCAGTAGTGAACGTGGTGTACTAGACCCAGATTTGGTTGTGCGGCCCACCGCCACAGATCAAGACTGGATCGGACTGCATCAGGACCGAAGACAATCTTGGCTGGATCAGGACAGGATCGGAATGAGAAAACATTTGTGGTTCAAATGTGATTATTCTAATCATACAAAAAATTTTAAGTGGTGCCTATTTTGCTGCTGGTGCTATTTTGCCATTCGAAGCGTAGCCACCTTTGTCCAGATCAGAGATGAGTGGAGTCACATTTTTCAGACAGCGACTCCACTCCTTTTTCTGGATTTAAGACTCCTGGTCCCACTCCAAAAATGTTGAAACATCAACTCTGACTCCATTTAACACTCCAAAAATGTCCAAGGAACTCACACCAAAGAGATATTGTTTCTTTTGCCTCATAAAACAAAATAAAGGCCGTAATTATTTTGCTTTTTATTAGACATAAATGGTCGAATTGGTCACGTGACAACCACAATATGGGGAGACAAAATATTTTGAGATTTGTAGTTATGTCTTAGCCTATATTTTACGCAACACAGACAAAAAGCCACTAAAAGCTTGCCCACACTTAAATCAGACGTTATAGTCAGCTACGTACAGGTTGGTCGTGCATTCCAAACTTGTCTTGTGTGTTGAACTTCTGATGTGATAACTTGAAACAATTGTGTACACCAACTCATTAACTTCAGAACAGTTTTTGCCTCATGAGGCAAAATCGACACTCCTTATCGAAAATACATCTATGAAACTGTAGGTTCAACTGTAAATTAAGTTACAAAGCAGGGGTCGAGAACCTGTGGCTCTCGAGCCAAATGTGGTTCATTTGATGACGGCCTCTGGGTCGCTTGACATTTTCTTAACACAATTGTCACGAATGAAACTTTTTCTGTAATTTTCCATCTACCAGACTATAAAGCCATCAGCAACCAGAGGCGTACGGAGTCTGAAATTCTTCACTCCGACTCCGCTCCTGCTTTGGATGAATATACTCCGACTCCGCTCTGACTCGAAAACATTATTGAAATTTTGGACTCCGACTTCTGCTTAAACTCCAAAGTGAATTATCTAAACTTTTGACAATGTCTAAACGACTGGATCCGGTTTTCGCATTAAAAAGGGCAAAAACCGTATCAAACGAAACTGCTGATCGCTGCAATACATGTCAGTTGCTCCTCAGATAAAGAATTAAGATGGCCATAAATTTTTTACCATATAGCCTACCCTAAACCCTAACCATTTACCTTAACCGCAAAGCCTAACCATCAACACTAAACGCTAATAAACCCTAAACTTTGACACTAACACTGAACCACAACCCTAAACGCTAACCCCAAACCCTAACCTTAAACACCAACACAAACCCTAATCCTCAATGCTAAACCTAACCCTAGTTCAAAAGCACTTGTCTGCTTTTCGAAATGAACATCACAAGGGGTCCAAATATTTTGACTTACAATCTTGTGTAAGTACATTTAAAAAAGAAACAAATACAACAAAGGAGTCACTCGAACTGACAATTGTCTAGTCACTCCCCACTCAACCATGTTAAGTGTAGTGAGAATGCTCCAACTCAGGTTTATATCAGAGGTGGCTGGAGTCATTTTTTCAGACTATGACTCCGCTCCTGTTCCAAAATTTTCGAATCGGGGACCGGATCCGGGACTGGCTATTCTTCAAATTTGAGAATCTGACTGCTGTTCTGACTCCGGCTACAATCATCATCCAACCGTAATTTACCCATGTTTTTACCTAAGACATGACCACACAGACTCCTGCTACTGCCGAAATGGAAAAGTGACTCCGGATCCGGGTCGTTTTTCACACATTTTTGACTCCGGGTCCGGATCCGAAAGAAAAACGCAGAATCCTGCCGGAGTCGACTCCGGTAAACCGGATCCGGTCCTACCTCTGGTTTATATCTGGCAGAGAACTGGATGCGGGATACGCTACTTTTTGTCTTTTGAAACAGAAAACTGGATATGCTTGTTGTTGAGACACTACGTCAACTTTTTATGTGAGCTAAATTTCATTGGCCAACAGATTTTTAACGTATCACCATGGACAAGAAATTGTCCAAATCTTTACACACCCGAAACTCACCAACCCAATCTGACTTACATCCAAGTTGTATTAAAATTTTAAGACTTCCTGTGAAGTAGTTTTGCACATTCGAAGGTTATGTTATAACATACTTTGTTAAAAACAATCTGCAACAATAATAATCAACAATAAACAAACTGACCTCTTATTAAAATACTGACACCCGCTCCGGCCCTTCCTTAAAAATCAACTCTGGCTCCACTCCTATTTTCGAAAATCGTTAAGACTCCGGCCGGAGTCTACTCGGACACTCCGGCTCCTGTACACTTCTGTCACCAACAAGAGGATAACACTAAATGGAGGTCCAGCGGGCTGGAGGGCCGTGTTTCCAATTGGAAAACATGAATTTTCGGCGGGCCGCACAACGGGTCGGTGTCAAGCGAAATTTCTTACCTCTGCGAAATTTCTGACCTGTTATTGTTATTCAGTTATTTTGCTTCTCAGAATACATAAACAAAGTCTTGCATTTACTTTTTTGATGTATGTTGTGTACCTTAAAACATTTTGGTTCGATGTCAGATACCCAAAACAAGCTATAGCACGGGAATAACTTTAACCATTGAAAATTTTCGGACTTAGTCCTTGACCTTCATCTCACCCTTACCCCATCCCCAGCTCGACATACTTTCTTAAACACGAATTCCTAAGCCCTAATAATCAGTTT
>JGI24021J15306_10007871_pt1 | contig 13034 bp, 11 predicted proteins | sample Ectturendosymbi1_FD_15306 | JGI IMG/M metagenome (IMG submission 15306) | reverse complement strand
TGAGACTAACATTTTGCGTAAATTATAAACGACTTCTCCATTTAATGGCGATATTTCGCTCTCTTTCGAATTCAACGAGGGTACTCACGCTTTGTTAGGTTTGTTAATAGAAGCATTTAGCTTGTGAGAAACCGTAGCGTAAAAATTTGACGTCAGCTGATGTTGAATAAGGCAACAACCTGATGTTAACAAGACTGACCCCAGTGGCAACGGTGATTGATACTAACAGCAGTCAGCAACCACTAGTTTTTAGTACACAAATAGCAACGTTTTCGTGACATTTGTGCAATGGGCGTGATGTACGAGTAGAGAGTTATACACATGCCAAGAGAACGATTATTAGGAAAAAGTCACCACAAAACCGAAAATACTTGTAGGCTATTCAATAGCGATTACGAAAACTGGCAGACAGTCAAACTTGTAAAGAAATCAGTTGCTGTTGTGGGCCTTGATACTTAACGCAACATAGGAATATAATATAGAGTTGTATTCTTGCATCGCTTCTGAATCACGAAATCTTTCCAACGACTACTTTATGTGAAACAAATAAATTTCATCACGGGGGGCCCAGGGCAATTGCCTCCGTTGATCCCCCCCCTTAATCCGGCCCTGTTGGTACCCACTTACCCATTGGCTAACACATATAGTTTGGGGAATTTTTTGGGGAAAATATTTTTGTGTTTGTGCAAAATGTTTCCGATTATGCAATATTGTTTTCATATTTCTGCAACCGCCTCGAGGCATCATAAAATCGTTTTTGGTCAAGGACTTTCCCGGCAGGTTGGAGTTTTTTATGGTGTTGCAGCTAATCTGATTTGACCTTTGTTTACCAAATAAGTTCACCGCGGCCTGCTTTTGATGTGTTGATCAGAGCTTTTGCGTCACTTTTTCTTCACACGTTCACTTAATCGTTAAGCAGATTGCTCACTGGTTGCTAATTACGACCACCTGTATTTCGTAGCTAGTAATGTTAACTTGGTCTGTTCTTTTCCTTAGCAAACTTTCCTGAAGTTAGCCTGAACTGCTCATTTCAAGAAAAGCAAATAAAAATTACTCATTAAGATGGCTATAACCTTCAAGCAAAACTCTTACAGGCAACAAAACTGTATGCCTATACAGTGCATTTTGCTTGCAGTGTAACTAATTTGAATTACCTTGTTCTAAGTAAGTCTAACGGAGTAAATCTTGCATATTTTAGCAAAAAGCTTATCTGTTGCCGTCACGTCAACGTTTACCCTCTTGTTTTTTACGTTTCAACTTATTCCTAAATAACAAACAAGTTCAAACGCTAGCAGCGCAAAACGTACATCCAATCAGCAGTGTAATTTTATCACTCGCTGTTTATCCTGTTTGGGTATATGTTCAAGGACGTGGCGATCGCTGTTTCACATCTTTCAATTGATATATTTCAAATAACCACCAAATCCCTGTATAGCAACACTATTGATATGAATTCACACACAGCCAATTTTGTCGAAGATGTTGCATTCTGCTGGTACGCCCGCTGTGAAACGATCCAATGCAGAGGGATTACCGCGAAAAGTGCCAGACCTATGGAAGACGAACAAAAGATCACCTGCTATTATCACGCTGACCTGTTTTCATTGTAGAGAGAAATATCATTGCGTTGGTCTGGTGCATTTTTACAGAGACAAGTATATCAAGTTCTGAAATATGTTACACCGTTAAATTTATCGAAAACGCAATTCATCAATTCTGGTTCATTCATTATGAAACATTTCGGCGTGAAACGATCTCATACATACTGTAGATCCGAGATGTGCGAATCATTTCTAATCTTGGAAATGGTCTTCCAGTACCATAGAAAATCCACTTTGGTGAAAGCAAAACGCTTCATTCAAAAATGTTGTGTAATTTACTGCTTGCAAGTTTTCCATATACAGTAGTTTTGCCAACATGTCCGATTGTGATAAAAGTTAATATTATTCATCTTTTTGCAGATCGGACCAGAACCATTTTAACTCAATTAAAAATAATCACGAGCTTGGTGTTCAACATTTTAAACCTGCTTGTAGCTCAAAAACTTTCTAATAATCAGTGCTGCAATTTTGCCATTCGCTTGTTTTCTTGTTTGAGCATATGATCAAGGACGTGAAGACAACTCTTAAAACTAAGCTTCAAACGCATGTGGTAGTTCATTCAGAAGGGACGTTTTGTCACCGCTGCTGTAAACTGTTACAAATCTCCCCTGAGAAGCAAAACCTACCTTGCAAAATGTGGGTTTAACGGGAAACAGAAATCCAGTGAGACAGCACCAGCCAAATTACAGAAAAGACGAAGATGCTACTTGTCCATCAGCGAAATACAACAATAATTGCTGACTGCTGGAGCAAATACGAGGAACCATCTTGCGCTGAACACAAAGTTGTCAAAGTGCTGTGGGTAAAGTGACCTAAGCAAACAATATCTTGTCCCTAACTTTGTATGCCGTGCTTACTCGTTCGGGGTATTCGTTTTTCTACATCCCAATTTTCGTTTGTCATGATTTTAGGTAATGTAATTCTACTCCCTTATTTGATGACCTCAATCCCATTAGAGAAAACTTCTACAAGGGTCGCTAGCGATCCAATTTGGTAATGATACTAGAATCTACGTAAGTCGCTACCGACATAATTGGCAATCAGCACGCTTTAAAAATCATTGCGGTCTTTCGTTTTTGTGACAAAACATTTTCCAAACAAACAAATCTTCTAACACGCTTTCCAAAACGTTTTGTTGCTTTCTTCGTGACAAAATATGTAACAAAACAATTTGTAACATGTTTTTAAAATATCATCGTGCTGTTTTCTTATCATGAAGTTGAAATTGCACAGAGAATATATCATTTCAGTGTAATTGATAAATCATACTGTGTGCAAATTTGATAAACAGCGCAACTAAGTTTCATGTACGTCCTTCACCTCAGTTGCAATCCCTTCCTACGCTTTCTGTATGAGTTGCTCAACAAACTGACACACGACTACCCGGTATGCTTTGCAGAGTGAAACTGCATATGCTAACAAAATTTTCATATGCCTGTAACCAACAAACCTATCGCATGGTGAAAAGCACCTGTCGAACAGACTTGACGCTTCATCAAAATCGGTGGCCTTTCATTCGCCGGCTGTGAATGGATTCTACCACCGACAGAATTTAATTCTGTTGTCAAAAGCTCTTTGCATTACTCAATTAATTTCATGCCTGAGTAGTTATCACGCCTTAGGCATTTTACTAACAAGGCAAAATTTGTCGTCATTCCAACGCCACTGCAACCACTATCTCTTTCAAGACATGCATACGCACGAAGTCACCGACTTTTTGTAGAACCAAGTCACGAATGTGAATACCTGCGAAGTGGTGCAGTTGATAGAGCACGCCTCACAAATCTGCTTGGCGTGGTTCGATTCCCGGTCGTGTCATGCCGAAGAACTCAAAAACGGTGCTACTGCAGTGTCCTACCCATCCTCGTTCTCTGCATCGATGAACGGTTCACCACCAATGCAACGTTAATGGCGAAACAGCTGTGTTGCCCACTGTATGAGTACGAAATGCGAGTGTCACGACACGACATTTGCTTTTCAACAGCGATTCATGAGTTGTATAAGTAGATTTTCTTGATGCATGTGAACATATTTTGCAACTGAGCGATTCTGTGTTCAAGGATCGTTTATTTTTTGCAAAAACTTTCAAATCTGTCACTATATCAGTTTGGACGAAACTGCTGTTTATAATCTACGTAGGCGCATTTGATTTTGTTAAACCAACACAACAAAAATCCCTCGTAACTTATCTTTGCAGTGAAACATTTCATTCGTTCTGCATCGGACTTTTTTATTAAACGTAGCACAGCGTGTCTCTCACATACGTAGTTAGATTGTGAAAACGGTCTCTCTGTATTCGTAATCGCAGTGACTTTATGCTTTCAGCTTCTTGGCTTGGTTTTTATCAAGGACTCCAGACATTTTTGTCAGGGGTCCACATAAGCTATTCCACAACGGTTAAAGGCGGGACATCTTTCGTAGTGTGATTGTTTCGGGATATGTTACATTCTACCAAATCAACAGATTTTTAGTAAATATATTATTTTTTCGTTATTGACAAAATGGCTTTGCGGGCCGGGTTTAGCCCGCGGGCCGTAGTTTGGAGACTCCTGGTTTGTAGAGATAACCTCTGCTACGCCTACTAAAGAAAGAGCCTTGCACAAGGTTTCTTGGTATATACTGAAAAAAACTACACCATTTGCCAGTTTCCTGTCAAATGATTTCTGTGTTTAGAAAAACTATGGTGTTTGAAACACGTGAAGGACATTATTTTTAGCTACAATCAACAATAGCGTTGTGTGTTTTTCTTACATTTGTTTTTTCATGAGTACTTCCAAAAAGAGCAGAAATATAGCTCATTTCTGTGTCGCGCCCCTGGCTTACATTCTATTCACTGTCGTGCATCTTCCTTCGATGCGCTGATCATTATTATCCAAATAAGATCACACACTTTCTCTCGCCTGTTCAAGTTCTCTGCCAATCATTTCTCAGTGTGAGAATGACCAGCCCGTGACCTGGTGGTAAGTGCGTCCGCTTCGGTGCTGCTAGGTCTGGAGCCTGACTCTAAGTCAGGTCTAGCCTAGACCTTTTAAATTGTTACTGTGGCCTTCTTACCCGCGCACGCTATACAAGACTGCAGTAGTATTAAGCGCCATCAAAACACTATCTCAAAAAAATTCTCAGTGTGAGCACGTCTGTGTTAAGCTTTACTGTTACTCAGTGATCCTACCTCGATGGTCTTTAATTATTTTGTACGTTTTCAGGATATCGCTGAGTTTTCTTGTTATATAAATCCTAGCAAACATTCGCTGGCTTGTTCGCATCGACAGGTCTCGGCAATTTATTTAACAAGAAAATGGACAAATACCTGTTGAGACCGCGGGAGTTGTCGGACGAACCTGAATCGCTCGATTCTGCTAAAATTTAACATTTTGGCTCAGGACTGTCGAGGATTTCATGGATAGTTTGCACGAACTCCGCGGGACAGACGATCCGGAGGTAAACATAAAGCGCATAATTATAGAATATTTGTCTTCGTCGACCTTTCCACATGCTGAAGAAGCTGCAACTTACGAAAATATCGTATTCACCCTTACAAACCATCATGCTAAGCGGAAAAATGTTTACGCTGGCACCTGTTCGTTGGCCGTCAGCAAACTGCTGGAGAAATAATCTGAGTTTCTGCAAGCTTTGAAAACTCTTTCGAAGCATGGTTTGTTCCAGGACGTTACAGCAGATGTGTACAGGTAGGAATTGACCCGCGACACGTTCATCAACGGTTTTTCATCAGCAAAAATTCGTCAGCACTTACTAGAAAATGACAACTTGAACCTCGTAGAAGTTTACGAACTTGCTGATTTCTTGGGTAGAGCACAATGTCAGTCGGTGCCAATAGCCCAGCACACTAGTCAGGCTGCGGCTATTACACTTACTGAATCGCGTCGATCGGCCGAATCCGAAACGACAACACAACGTAGTGACAGACTCATCGAACAATCCCCAGCCATCACCGCAGAGAGGTTACCGTGAAGACGTTGGTAAAGTTCATGGCATGCTGAACCTCTTAGATCGATCGTATCCCGACGTTGTTGTCAGTGTCATCAATAATCTGAGAGCGGACATAATTGTTGGTCAAGAGTTCCTCAAGCAACATAGGTCTGCCACGTTAGAAATTCAAGGTTCCGAAAGGTTTTCAGTCATCCCCGGTCACACATCCAATCCTTCTGGTCGGCTCGCGGTCACCGCTGCCAAGTTAGCTCCCCGTGACTATTCGAGTTTTTGCTACCTCAGTGCAAACCAATCGCTTGCTGAAGCCGGCGCACAACCAAGAACATACTCGGTTTATCAACTATGAAATAAAACGCCTGCTTGAGGCAGACATCATCGAGCCTGCACGATCGCTTTGGAAAGCCCAAGCTCTCGTCGTAAATCAAGAAAGAAAAGATTAGTTGTCGATTATTCCGCGACTGTAAATCGTTTCACCCTGCTGGACGCGTACCCCTTGCCCAACATCAAAGATCTTGTGAACAAGGTGGCCCAGGACAAGTATTACAGCTCCCTAGATCTACGTTCAGTTTATCATCAATCGGATTCCTCTATTACCGGAAGAAGAACATTGCACGGGGTGCGAAGCTGCAGGCAAACTGTTCCAGTATGCGCGCTTTCATTTTGGTGTAGCGAATAGTGTTTCTGCGTTTCAACGAGCCGTCGATCGTTTCACAAAAGCTTACAACTTCCAGAAAGTCTATGCCTGTTTGGATCAGGGGTCGGCAAATAGTGCGTCGCGACCCAAATTTGGGTCGCGAGACCTTCACTCTGGGTCACGAAATAATTCAAATTTACATATTACATTTGCCTTTCTCATTAGACGCAATAAATGCAATCATTTAATGTTTTATGTGCTAAGGGTCCACAATTTTGTGCACCAAAATTGCTACTGCCAGTAGAAATTTTAAAATTCATATTTAATTATAATGTATTTTCTACAAAATTATATGCTCACGAAATATTTGGTTCGTGAAAATTTAGAACTATTTGAGGGTCGTTCCTCGTGCCAAAAAATATTTGCGGACCCCTGGTTTAGATGATATAACTGCTACCAATGCAACTATTGCGGAACACGAGAAAAATCTGGATTGTCTGCTTCCTGCTGCGACTGACTGTCGCTTGACGCTTAACGAAAAAAAGTCGCAAATTCGCGTGACAACGCTTGTCATGCTTGGGCATAACATTTTTTCAACGAAGTCGAACCTGATCCCGATAGACTGCAACGGCTGTTCGTCTTTCAGCCGCCTACAAATCTAAAGGAGCTCAAACGCGCGTCTGGGATATTCTGTTATACTATTATAAGTGAAATTCTTTTCGCGCTTTTGTCAATCGACAAGAAATGCAACAGGCTACGATACCTAATTCTTCCGACAAAGAGGATCCACTTCTACGTGCAATTTGTTTTCCTCTCAATGGAAGTGCTTGATTTGCTTTTGATTAGCTCAAACGATAACTCGAAAAAGCTAGCGTGGGTGCTATCCGTCCTGACGTTCCGTTTGCTGTCGAGACAGACGCTTCCGACTATGCTTTGTCTGCCCTGCAGATAGATGGCCTGTGGCTTACATGTCGCGCACCTTAACTGCTTGTGAAAGTCTCTATCCCGCGGTGAAAAAGAGGTCACGCTCACAGCAATAATTGAAACTGTTCGTCGTTGGAGTCATTTTTAAAGGGTAGACGTTTTACTTTGATCCTGACCAAGAAGCTGTATCGTTCATGTTCGATCAGAGCAATCGACGAAATTCAAGAATGCCAAAAGTCTTGGCTGGAGACTTGAATTGATTGAGTTGAGTCACATGACTTATGACATTCGCCACAAAACCGGAAGTGAAAACGTCGCAGTTGATGCATTCGTCTGTGTTTGTGCCTTGTTCCCTCTTACTTCCCTGTACAACTTTCATCAGTCATCAATGGGTCTCCCAGGTTATGCGCGAATTCGTCATTTTGTAAGACAGAGTAATTGACCCTACCCGGTGAAGAGACAATAAAAGTTTGTCGCAACTATATAGAACAAACGCAGAGGTGAACCTACTTTCTTCCGACCGCCCTCGCAGACATTTATACAAGCTGTGCGTGGGATCGCCTAAGCGTCGATTTCGAAGGACCTGTTAGGGGTCCTAGACCTTATCTTCTCATCGTAATCTATGAGTACTCGTGTTTCCTTTTTGTCTTTCCATGTAAAAATAAGAGCTCTTCCACTGTTGTCGAATGTCTATCGTCGTTGTTCTGCATCCTGGGTTTTCCGAGCTGTGTTCACAGTGATCGAGGTGCTTCGTTCGTCAACCAAGAAACGAGAGCCTTCCTTATTGAAAGAGGAATTGCGTTTAAGACTTGGACGTGGTACCATCTTAATGGAAACAGTCAGTTCTTCTTCATCGTTTGAACCAATTCTTTCAATCTACCGCTAAACAGCACTAGATCTCGGGGCAGGTGTTGAGCAGCCAATCGGTTGTCTCATCATCCAGAACCGTCAGGCCGTGCAGTCTGTGGGGAGGTCGATAGATTGGAGACTGGAGGACAACATGGTCGACGGTTTGTTCTTCTGCGCCACACTCATAAGGCGCAGAAGGGGGCATATCCCGTTTGTGTAAGCAGGAGTGGAAACGTCCGACACCGGTGCGGAGGGGGTTATGCCGAACCCACGAAACAGTCAGTGCGAACGAGCTAATCAAACTGTATGGCGCGAACTGACAATCTGCTGTTCGTGAGAAAACCTGCCCGAAGACCAGCAAGAAATAGTCTTGCCAGAGGTGTTGCATGCTGTGAGGTCCCTGGTCTGCCTTGCACCGAATGATACGCCGCACGAACGTCTATTTCGGTTTTCTAGAAGGGCGATCACTGGAACATGACTTCCCTCGTGGTTTCCATCTTCAGGAACCCTTCTATTGTGGCGTTTCGTGAGAAGGAAACGTCCTCTTTCCGATCAAGCTGAACTAGTTGAAGCGAACCCTTCCTACTGTAGTGCGATTTTCGGACGAGACGGAAAGTTGCGTCTCAACATCTAATCTTGCGCCGCTTCCTGCCGAGCTTACTAACACTACAACGCGTGGGGTGTCTGACGATGTGCGTAGTAATCAACCTGAACTGCCACCTGAACACCATGGACCTCGACTCCGTTGCGGATGATGTTGATACGGCGCCGGAAATTGCCCTTGGTACGGCAATGTTGGTAAGGCGCCGGAAAGTAGCCCGCAACGCCCTGCCAAACCGTGCCACTGCGCCGTTCTGAGCGAATTCGTAAAGCCCCGAACGGATATGGGCACTGCATTGCTTAGCTGTGTCGCTTGATCAATTTCTTTCGTTGGGGGTGAATGCAGAGCATTTCTGTGTCGCCCCTGGCTTTCCTTCCCTTGTAAGAAATAATTTCAAATATTTATTGCAACGTTTCTTCTTGCAGGATCCGTATCCTTTATTAGGATGTACAAGGTATCCGTGACTCACAAATGTTTAAGAAACGCTGGTTTAGTGCAACCTGTTCACTGCCATGAGGACGTCTGCGTTAAACTGTACTGCTNNCTCAGTGATCTCACATCGATGGTCTTTTAACCTTGCGTTTTTACACCTTCTCAGGATATCGCTGAGTTTTCTTGTTAAATAAAACCCAAGTGAATATTTGTGGGATTGTTCGCATCGATAGGTCACGACAACAAGACTAGCGACAAAATTTTTCACCCATTTCAAAAAGAGGTTTGCGCTTAACAAAAAGAGGTGTTCAAAGCATCGTTGAAGAAAAAATAAACAATCTCCACTTTGAATTGTCACAGGTGAACAGTATAATATCTGCAGTTATAATTTTGCCTTTATGTTCTCAAAAGACACAACCAGTTGTTTAGCTGTACATACAGTATGTCCGAATTTGCAGGGATTTTGTATCATAATGATTCGTCTTAACCGTAGCGCTACATGTTGCTCGCACCATAGGCAAAGCCTATCGAGGGCAAACCCAAATCCGCTGCGAAATGATCACTCCACATTTGCTATCAGTGGCGTAGGAGCACAATCTGCGGCCCCTGGCCCTAGCAGAAAATGCCACCCCCTGGTGCGGGCAGTGATGTTATATTCATGATGTCATCGTCCTCGGTCAACCATGGTATGATCTTGTGTTTTTTGAAGACCTTTTGGCAAGACCTTTCGCCAAATATAGCGTGAATTGTCGACTGCTTAACCTCCCCGAACACCATGACGCAGGGCCAAACGCACATCTGCCGCTGGTAATAACTGCAACATGATAATGTCAGCAGAGTATCAGAACAAGTAACAACTATTATGAACAGAACACCTTAAGTTGGACTGTTTCCAAACCAAAAAAAGATTATAAGGTAACAACAAATTAAGAAACATGAACGTAAAAAACAACGATTTTGTAGCATTTACTCAACAATTAGTATTTTTGAACAAACATAAGATTTGTAGTAGGCATGAGTTGGTCTGACCGATATTACCATTACTAAACTCCGAATACGATTAACAGCCAAACAAAAAATTTCAAAATGATTGACAGGAAACCGAAACGCACAAAATAAGTATTTAACGAAGGGGAAATGCAAATAGCGTGTGCGTCTAGGAAGAAAATCACCAACAATAATTATTGAGACAAATGACCGATATACTTGACCACAGCAACTGTAGCCCTAATCGTTTTGCAAAAAACAAATTCTTTTCGCGCTTTTGTCAATCGACAAGAAATGCAATAGGCTACGCTTGTTCCAAGCCCAACAAATTCAAAAAAGTTATCGAAGTTTTTGCAACAAATAAAGAATGATCATTACCCAATCGAAACAACTTACAGCAAAAACAATACAGCCAACACTCCGATTTTGAGTGCAATAACTAAGACCTCAAAATTATATCCCCATTCTTAAGCGTTTTGTAGAACCATTTCTTTATAAAGACTTCTTCGCAATTTCTTCGTGCTATCACCAACTGGTGGTGCTACAAAAGGACCTTTGTTTTGATACTTCTCTGGCCCTGCTTTGACTAATTCAACTCTCAAGCTATGATCTATCACTATCGCATCAGGCCGAGCCTTTCTGCTTTTGTGCCTAAAATGCCACGTTGTGTGGTCTATTTGGTTTATTTCTGCTGTATAGCGAACCGCCTGATATGCTGTAGCCCACTTGGAGCCATGGAGCGGTTCTCTGGAGGCCACGAGCAGAAGCCTCCACTAGGTAGCTTTGCCATGATATTGCATAACCCAAGTGTTGCGATATATTAAGTATTCGCCAGTTAAACTCAGAAGGTGGTCACGGCTCATGAAAGTTTGAGAACCACTGGGCTGGACCTTGACCAACAAACGATGCTGCGGTTTGCATAGGCCACTCTTACGCAATGATATTGAGAGATAGTTGGCGACAAAGCGGTGTTGAGCATAACATGGCTGTTACCATGGCGCTAATAACATCGGCTGTGTCGCCCTCATTTGCCAAAGAAGATTCCCATGGAGTGTGGGACCTAGCTGATGAAATTAAGAAAGCTTAAATTTTAATTATGTCTAAATAATTTCCTCACCTCTTTTCAATTATATCTGCTTGCAACAGGTAACTAGAGTTTACTGCCCCCTGCAACGTGTCGCCCCTGGCTCTAGCCAGAGTAGCCAGTGGGTTGCTACGCCACTGCTTGCTATGCACGTCTCTTTCATTTTCAATCCTTCAAAATATTGAAATTGTGTTTGTAATTTACAGTAAATACTTTTCGTTTGTATGTCAATTTGAGGGAATAAGTCGCCAGTAGATTTGTTTTCATTGCTTTGATTTTCATTTATCATTTCCTTCACCCCCTCAGTTCATCTTCGTTTTTGGTAAATAGTAACATTTGACTACTTTCGACGACCTCCCTCCTTGCTACGAAGTCATTCAATTGTTGTATGCGCTAAGCACCTTCGAAAACGCTGTTCAAAACTGAACAAGTTGTGAATTTAAACGTTTTTCTCGGGTTCATAAACGGGTTTAGAAAACAAAGCTTTTGACTGTCAAGGGCTGCATTGCTTGCAAACAAACCTACTAAATCGAAGCGGTCACGTTTTGCACCTAACTTCATCTTCATGTGAAAATCATACGTTGGAAACAACCATGAGCATCAAGCGTCAAATCTTTACAGTGAGTCCAATGCACAGAGCGAAATTTACTTTTCAACAGTTTATGCTGTCACGCTTTTCAAGTTTTGTACCAACTTTCAAGTCAACTTTCAAGAGTCTTATTACGAACAATATAGTTTTTATTCAGGTTCCGACCTGGTTTAGTAATGTTCCTGATGATGGCTTACAACTAACCTGAGGAGTTAATTTTGTGAACGTTTTAGGATCATATACATTTTCCACGCTTTAAAAAACAAAACAAAGAATCAAAACATCCGCATGAAAACGGCGAGGTGAACAAAGTTTTAATCGGATTAGTTGCAACACGACGCGAAATTACGAAGTGCCCCTTGACAAAAACAGTTCATGATGTCACGAGGCAGTTGCATAAACAAAAATTTGCACAAATTAAAAAACATAGTTTCTTCAAAAACTTGCAAATTGTCAAAAAGTACTTACGAAAACTAAGAAATGAGAAAAACTACGAAAACCAAAAATATTTTCCCAACCAGCGTTGAAATGCTGCCTCATCGCAGCAGTAGCCATCGATACATGAAATCGATTTTCTAATAAAAGATTTGCTGATTCATTCGACTGCGTCACCTTTGCGAAGACTAATTATTTGCCTTTTGTGGACCATTTTCACTTCATCATCCTGAGTGGCCGATTTTGTGACGCCAAGCTTGATCACTGCATCATGCGCTGATTAGTAACTTTGTTAGGCCTGCAACCACATNTAAGAGGCCTTTTCATTAAAACCTCGGGTGNATCAATTTTGACTTCACCAACCACGATTGGCGCAAAATNACGGCAACATATTCAGCCATAACTCACCAGCAGATTGAGCTAGAGAGCTGTTCAAACCCTCTGCAGATGCGGAAAGACATGTACATTCGATATAAAATATTGGAAAATTTTGGATTTGAGTTTTTTTGTGGGCGACGTCATAATGAGGATAGGTTTGTGCCTTTTTGGCCCACTTTATCTGACCCTGGAACCCAACCTCAAGAGGGAGATTTTTGTTTATTTTGGAATTTATGGCCTAAAAACAACAAATTACATAATAATCCCCTAGGGCAGGGATGGGCAATTAAATTGGCTCGGGGGCCACTTTGAGAAGGCCGAGTTTAGCGGAGAGAAGTAAGTTCTAATTTGATCGTAAAATTAATGAAACAAAAACAATAATGGTGCACAGAAAAGGTTTCAATATAATTGGTTTTGAGCAAATAAACTTTATCCGGCGCAAGCAATATTGTGACAAATGTAAACTCACACAAATTTCACATCTGAGGATATTTCCTGAATGCTTCCACGGGCCATTGAAAATGTTGTGGCGGGCCAAATGTAGCCCGCGGGCCGCTAATTGCGCACCCCTG
>JGI24021J15306_10007869_pt1 | contig 13036 bp, 13 predicted proteins | sample Ectturendosymbi1_FD_15306 | JGI IMG/M metagenome (IMG submission 15306) | reverse complement strand
GTACTTGCCTCACCTGCTCATCTGTACATGCCTCATCTCTTCACCCGTTGCTTGCCCACCATCATCTGTGTTATGTTGATGTTTACTGCGTTTCGTGACTGTCCTTATCCTATGACATGGTTGTATCTTTGTCATTTTACATAATTGTTTGAAATCTGTTCTTTTTGTTGTTGTTGTTGTTATATCATATGTCGTGAAACGGCTGTGTGGAACAGGAGAAAAACACATTACAGGCACTTGTGACATCATGGAAGAACGGTATGGGATCTTATTCACCACACAGAGGAAAAGAGCAGGGCGTAATGCATGTTAGGATGGTAGTCCAGCTACATCAGTTAGAAAGGTTAACTTCGCAGTGAAGGTTGTCGTCTTTGAATGTTGTGAGAAAACAATGTGCCTCGTACCTGAGATTGCGGATATCGTAAATTAAAGACCAAACGCAACGGAAATACAAAAGTGGAGCGGCTAAAAAAAACTCAGAGTAGAGCAAGAAAAACGAGATGAGCAAATTAAGAAAAAGGTGCCAGGTCTGCTGACATGGGTTTGAGACAAGCTTGAGCTCCAACATTAAATGTAAGAACTAAGAAGCCATCATTGGATAAGAATGAGTGCGGTATAACAAAGCCAAAATAACGTCCAAGTCTGGTTATCAAATCAGTGTAGCTGGAATTAAAAGCGATGCCAATGTTTACCGTTCCCAACCACCAACAACGTTTCAATCATTTGTCACTGATGAGTATTCAGAGCGATCTATTACGAAACAAAACTTTTGACAAACTGATACATGAATTGTTTGAGTGTCTAACATGGTGGTAAAAACAGAACATTTTCGTGTTCCTGAGGTTATGACAGGACAAACGTTTTCATTTCTGCATTGCATATCTACCCTCTTCATTTGATGTTGCAGAGTGTGTTATTTCGCGTGATCAACACGAGTATTATGAGGACATCATGCGAGATTTTTTTTATTGAAAAGATGGAGTTCTCGAACAACTGGCCCCTAAAAGCCTCATCTGGCATTGTTTTGAGGCAGCATTTCAGAACGTATACCGAGACAAGTGCCTCAATGTAGCTACGGCCTAGCGTATACTGCATTTACTGGCTTTATTTACCTAGTTTTGGCAGAAAACATATGAAAACTGTGAGACCAACCGTTTTGCAACATTTGTTGTAAACGAAAATTCTAGGCGGTAGAGCCAGCAGAAAAATTGTTGTGTACGATGGCCCGTTTGCGCCATGTGAAAATTTTGTTATGTTGAAAATGAACTACTCTGCAGTTGTTTTTCACAAAAGAAATTTCATTTTTGAATAAACATTCTTTGAAACTCAAAAATAATTCTCTTCTCAAATTTATATCATGACGAATTCTTTACTGCGCGTAGTTGCGCCAGTGAAGTGTTTGCCATAGCAATTTGCGAATAAAATTTGTTGTAAATTCACATGCTGTTTGTTATTCGCATATTTTAACGGGAAACACTTCGTTGATCGAGTTGGGCGCGTTTACAAAAAAATTCGTCATGAAATTTCTTTGCAAAAAGCTTTTTTGAGAAAAAACTCTTCAGTTTCAAAAAATGTTGTGAATTAGGACTGCTTCTCAACAATCCTTTGTGAACATTTTTTTTCAAAAACCGAAGCATCTTGTGAAAAAAAGATTTTTACAGTGATTTTTAAAATGTAACCAAATTTTTACACGGCGGAAACGGACCACCACTTCCCATAGCTCTCGGTCTCCTTCAATTTAATTTCTGAGCAACTGGCAGCTTTTCTTAGAATCGTAGACAAAACGCAAGAGTTTGAGCAGTTAAATAAAAATTCAGAAGACTGTACCAAAATAACTGTGACATTAGCTGGAAGAACGCTTGATTTTTGAAAATAACTGCCCTCTTTCTTCCAACGGTTTGATATGCTTTGTTTGTTATTGAGAAACATATCACGGAGTCATGCAATCAAACAAATTTTTACTGAAATATGTTTTGCTTATCTCTTGTTTCATTGTTATTTCAAAAGTTTCTTCACAAAATAATGATTGTAGATGTTGTACTCCCGCAGCGGCAATGCGCCGTATCCTTCTTAAGCACAGGTTTTGGGTAAACCCAGTGAGGGTTTTCACTTAAACAACCATATAGCTCTAACCAAGGGATGTTTTAATGATATGCAGGCGTTGGCTGATTCTACAAACTTGTTTTTTTTATTTTGTGTCGTGCGCGGCTGTTTACTGTCAACGACTCGTCTTTATGATGTGAGCACTGCACTCATTCACAAACCAGTTTTACATAACTCCAACAGACCGAGAGCAGCAACACGAGCTAAGGATGACACCAATGCTAAAAGTGGAAATCACAAGTGGCGAAAGTCAAAATGACATCCATGCAGAACAGACTATAAGGATGTCAGGGGTGAATACTTAATTTGGCTCGGGGGTCACATTAAGTAGGCTGCGTTTGGCGGAGGGCAGTACCTTATAGACTCTAAGCCAGTGCTCTTCAACAGGGGTTCCGTAAAACATGTAGTGGGGTTCCGTGAGGGTTCCTCGTTTTTTAGGGTAAATAATTTCTTGCTTCAGTATGTTCATGCGTCATTATGTAATTTTTAGATCACCGTGCCGCATTCAGACTCCAAGTAGGCAATTAGTTGTACAGGAGGTTGAGTGCAGACAGTGGAACTAGAAATATTGATAGTTGTTGCGTCACTTGTTGTTCATTGTTGTACAATTCAGAAGAACATTATTGTTGCATCATAGTCATACGATGTTGCTGATGTGCAGTTCGCAATGCAGCATATCGGAGTAGTAGAGAGCAGACAATAGACTGGAGCTGTTGTTCAGCCTTTGTGGTAATAAAGTAAAAACAATGTGAAACCCAACTTTTTACTCCTTAGTCAAGCCAGATGAAGCAAAATGGCATATTTTCTTAGGTGAAGCGAAATAAAGAAACAACAGCGAAGGTGTGGACGGTAATGAGCAATGTAGTTCAAATGTAAAAGAGGTACCTAATCCTGAGCGGACCAAATGTAATTCAATTGTCAAAGGTAGAAAATGGGACGACACATATTTGAGATACGTGTTCTTTTCGCCAATTTCTGAATGTAGCAGATACATTCCAGAAATGCAAGAACCACCGAATCATTAAATTTCTTGCTTTATAACTTCTGTAATAAGTGTTTATTTCTGGAAGTGTCTAATAACGAAAAATTTGATTTGGTGCAAGTACTTCGTGTTTTTTAAAATTTTTCTTATGTCAACGCGAACATATATCAGGGGTTCCACGACTACAAAAAGGTTGAAGAGCACTGCTCTAGGCTATAGCGAGCTAGAGACTGACGTCATCATTCGAGGCAGGGTCATGAAAAAGAACTGGTGTGCGTGGAGATGGACAAAACGATTGCGATGCAAATAGAAGCAAGCAAGTATCGGTTCTAGATAGCCTCGGCATTAACATTTGTGGTGATAAATTGGAGGAAATTTCAGATTTTTCGTGAGTGCTTCCGCGGGCCACATTTTGAAGTACGTGACTGCACAGGATTAGTTTGATAAATCATTATCTTGTTCATTCCAAACAAAAAGCAAATATCATTTCTTGTCAACAATCAGCTTGCCTGGTCGAAGTGAAACTCATCACAGTTGCCACCTCATTTGCAAAGTTGGTTTTGCCAAACAAAGTTTTGGTAAGTTCGCACAATTCCAGTGGAAGAGAAATTATAAAAAGTACGGAGACGCACATTGAAATGAAACTTACCAGTGAATGAACGGCAAATTCAACTCATTCTGCTATCTAAAAATTATCTGGCGTGACTGGTAATAAAAGTTCTACATCTGAAGAAACCAATTCTCCGCTAACAAGAAAGCAGGCTTTCACAAATCCAGAAAATGCGGTTTCAACTACGGTAATACATGACTTTTGCCCAATTAAATTCAAACAGGACAGACCTTACCACCAAAAGTAATGGAAGTTGTGTGTCAGGGGCCACATTTCATGTTTTCATGCAACGATGCTGAAAAACATGAAGCCCAATGTGCAATTGATTTTTTCGTACGCGTTTGGAACACAGTACGGACCTTGCACTTCATTGCAAGTTATCAGCGCACCTCTTTCCATATTTTCAATGCATGCGGCGAAGTAAAACGAACACCACATTATGCGATGACGAAGCAATGATTTTTGAGTCAAGTTTCTGCCTTGAACGAAGCACGCCTGGACCCGATCGTGCAAACCTTTTATTTCTTCTTCATTCTCTGAGAAATCAAAAAATTGTAAGGGCAGCTCACAAAATAGAAATCGGCCACACGCACCTTAGTCCATGGATGTCACTTGCACTGCAGTCTGCGATCAAGCAGTAACAACGAGAGCTGTGGTGCTGCTTTATGTGAAATTTCGACTAACGACATCAAATCACATATATTAACCTTTGAAAAAAAACAAAACGTGGTGGTTGGGCTGCGGCTGATGCCAGGCGACCACTCCACGCAGTAAGTTATGAAGATAACAGTGTTTTGTATATCCCATAAAAATGCTTTGAGACATACGGTTTTTCTTTAGAACAATCTTGTCGCAATTTGTATGGTGAGGTGTGTCACAAATTTCGTAGAAAAAAGTGAAAAAATGTTTTTTTAACGAAAACTAAGTGAAAATTGAAGTATTTTTGTCGTAATTAGCAACTTGAGTTACGAAGCATAAGTGTCATGAAAACGCGAACCAACACCTATTGTAACATCTTCCTGTGTTTAAAACGAGTGCAATACCTGACCAGCAGCAGGAAAGCATCGAATTGCGTGCTATTATTTGCTCGAATAAACGAAGACAAAATGTAGGTGGGTCGGTCAGGGCAAGTCAGGGTGGACCTGCGCGATTAAACCATCTGGCCATTGCTAGCATGTGAAGAAATCCTGACAGTGGCTACGCAGTCAAGCTCGAGCTTGCTGTTTACAGTCTTATTAGACAATATGAAGAGAAACTGAAGCTTCACGGCAGGCTAACCCAAAAACATCCCACAGTTGTATCCTGGCAACATGGCAATTTTCAACGTCTTCTTGTTTGGAAAAAAAACTTTCATGCTGTGAGGTTTATTTTTGCAAACAATCAGGAAATGCGGTGAGGTAAACAAATCATCTTTTCTACGTGCAGGCAGAGAGGGCAGTTTAGACAGAATTGCGCGAGAGATGCAAGCACGTCAAGGCGCGATACCATGAAGAAATATTTGCACCACACAAGGGCGTTGTGATGGAAACCTGCAACATATGAAGTGGAACTGCAGCAGCAGCAACGGATGTATTGATCAACACGGCAACGCATGCACCGCCGCACGGTGGTAAAGGCAGAAGCGACCTGAAAACCACTTCAAAAGATCACCGAGGTTTAAACCTTTTTAGTCACACGAGGTCATCAGCGAACGAAGTTGTTTTTAATTGTTCCCTGTCAGATCTTGCATCTTTTGCCAGTTTGTTGACGAAACTTGTTTTGTCCTTCAAACCGTTTGCGCGGGTTGGCAGCGGACGGGCCGGCTGCGACGTCATCACCGTTGGCCGCTGACGTTTGCGAATCGTCAGAAGACACCCGACTTTTTGAGTCCGACGCGCTGCAACGCAAAGTCACGCAGATCAAGACCGTTTCAAAAAAGGCAAAAGATGGAACCGGCAAACATCGTGCTCTTGCCCGCAGCAAAAGCGCACATGACGCGGTGAGGAGAAAAGCGCCGGGAACCGTGTTTTGGTTGAAACGTCAGCGACCGATATTTTCTGTTTAGAGCGCGGCAGTGACTCACAGAGAGCTTGTGCACCCGTCGCTAATAGTTAAAAATAAAGGACGGAAACAAAGACACGGCTGTCAAAGCCGTCGATAAACACTTGGACGAGATCGGACGCGACCGCCTCACCAGTGGAATGTCGCGTGCAGTTCGGTTAAGCCCAGCATGCGGCGAGATGATTCATCATCGACAACATGCACACGGTTTTTCCGGCATTCCGAGCGCAGGAATGGACTAAAAAGCCAACGCAGTGAAATTTCAAACCCTCGCATGCATTCCAAGCTGCTTGCGAGGCGTGGAGGCCTGCAGAGCTACTACGTCTGGCATTGCAATGTTGCATACGGAAGTAAACACTTTAATCCGTTCGACCGGACCCGTGGGGCAGGCCGCGTGGCGACAGTAATAACTAGGTGGAAAACAATCGGTGCCTCTTCGTCAGATTCTTTGCTGCGTACGTAAGAAAATCGTCAGCAGAAATTCACACCCTGCACTGCCGTCATTTCCCTTGCACGATTTTTGGGGTCATAGAATTAGAAAAAGGTTCCCGAGCTGGGTGTGTTTGGCTGAAACGAAGAAGGCCATCGCCATCCACCAACTAAATTGTTTTTAATTCGACAAACATTTTGTGGTCAAGAAAGCAGTACTTCTACAGTCACATAACGTCCACAGACGGCCTGCTCAATTGCGTTTGCACAGCCCGTTGACGATTTCCATACTAAAACGCAGTAAAGCATAGTTTAGGACAATGCCTTTATGTTGGCTCAAGTTATGATCTTTGCAATAATTGAGCTGAAATTTTTTCATTGCCGCAGTGATATCATTAAAGCTCTTGATTAACGAAGCAAAAGCTTACGGCGCATTAAAGGCGAACGAAGTATCCTAAATCTTTAGGAGAAAAACTTTGGAATATGCCAAATCAACGCAGAAATTTTTAATTCTAAATTATTCCATGGCGAAAAGTAGACTAAACTATTTGCAGAGACAGTACTGCAAAATAGTTTTATTAGCTTTCGTGCAAGCGTTCTTCGCGGTTTAGCGCCAAGCAAGGGTACCTCATAGTTTGCGAAGCAACGAACGGCGCAACAAATGGGGCTGGCAAAAACTCACGGTTCACCATCCGCTGGCAGTGCTGGCAACGGCGGCCTACGTAAGCGCCAGAGGATAGCCTGCCATTGAGAGAGCCACCGTAACGCGAAGAACTCGGCGTCTGATTTATCATCCGTGAAGTGGCGCTAGCGAGCTAAATTAGTTTTCCGTTGGACAAAAGACAAAATGCAATTTGAATGCTTGCTATTTCAAAACGTACTTTGTGAGACATTTTTCAAATTTTTCAAACAGCAACTACGTTTTTTTGGTCGAGCCTGAAAATACTGTACTCCTAAAACAAAGCAGGAATCTACACGGTTCCCAGGGACAATTACTCAGCGTGGAAGATTCGAATGACAAACAAGTCATCGATAAATTTTTGCGATAAACTCTCGGAAAATCTCTTGCGATAAACTCTCGGAAAGCGAAATTTCAACATTGCACGAAAGCTTCAACATGACATTGAAAGTGAAGAAACCGAAGCACGGCAAACCTCGCATTGACAAAAAAAGATTGTCAAACTTATGTTAAAAATTAGGGACGAAAAAACTTGTCTGAAATGTGGGAAATACCAACCCTTATTTTCTAAATAAAAACGTGGTGCAGCACAATACCCGTCGCTTTGAGATTCAGCCATTTCCAGCGCTTCCAAGAGCAAGTCGTCGTCGTCGTCGTCGTCAGCGGATTGTTCGCTACAGCGATTCACACTGCCGGTTGGCTGCAAAGTTTCTGCTGCGTGACAATCGGAGCACCCGCGTCCGGTTTTCTGCGAAGCAACAATTGCGTTCGACCAATCAGCGGAGTTTCTACCTTGAAACGCGTTCCGCACAAGCGATCTTCCGAGTGCAGCCTGCAACCGACCTAGAGCAGGGCTTTCAAACTTTTTGTTCTGCGGCCCCATTTCGGAAAACGTTTTGCTGTGCGACCCGTTTGACGGATAGCCTAGTTGTTAATGATACCTATAAACGTCTCATTACAAATCTCAAGATGCCTTTTTGTCTATGGGGAAATCATACAAATGCACACATTCCACGAAAGTAACTTTATAAACAAAAACTATCACGTAATTGAAGCAGTAAGGCAAAAAAAGTTTACGAAAAAACAATTCAGTTTATACAAGTTATCAAATACAACTAATGGGATGGATGCAGTTGATAAATTTTTACACAGATCACCCATTCGCAGATTGATACAAACAACGCAACGCAGGACGACGGACATTCTTAGCATTTTTCAAAAAGGATCGGTTTTTGGACTTGATGATTATCAATTTTGAGAATACCGCTTCACACAAATATGTTGTGCAAAAGTCTAGAGTTTATGAATGGCTCGATAATGAACGACTGGGCATTGATTTCTTGTTCTTATTCAAAAATGATATAAACTTTGTTTTTAAAATTCCACTTGCAAATTTTGTCGTTTTCATCCTGGGCATGGCAGGTGTATGGCCTCCTGAAATTTCGATTGTATATGGTTTGTGGATCCAACTTCTCCTAATCAAAGTCCAAAGTGCTTCTGAAACTGCGTTCTATAAACTGAAAGCTTTCGTTACTCTAAAACTACTCAGTGTGCTCTCAAAGCAGTTAGCCTAGCCTCTAGACTAGACCTGGAGTTCTAAGCAGAAGCAAGCCTTCGTGTCGTAATGAATGCAATAAGGTTAATATTGGTCAGTACGTTAGAACAATCATGACATAATAACGCATAACTTGTTGTGCTTGGTTGATTATTTTGATTTGATAGCTCAGGCAGCCATCCTAGTAAACAACTGACAGCATAAAGCACGATACTGCCACTAAAAATGCAGTAAAACACGAGAAACAGATTCACTGCAAACCCACTTTTCATCTTCTTGTAACGTTCAAAATATTATATATCTGATTTGTCAACGCAATTTGTTTCGCTACCCCAAATGGGGTCGCGACCCATAGTTTGAGAAGCTCTCACCTAAAGGACTAGTCATCGAAGGTGCTCACCTGGAAATAGTGCAAGAGGTTGTTTTCTTCGCGTTTCTTGACAACGTGCGATTCTGTGTCGTTAAAGTTTGTCCCATTCAAGCCAGCTTTGCCTAAAATTTCCAATTTTTCCTTCACCATCTGCATTGCAAAAGTATCGCCGGACGTTGAAAAGCTTATGTTTCCCTGAAGATCAAGTGCTTGCTTGAAAATATATAGAAGTAGACAAAACGGCTGCTGTGTTGCTCCCAACTCGTCACGCTTGACGATAAGCTGTGCTGCCAAACATCTTTAATTTTTGTTCCAGAATCTTTAAATCCAGAATGCAAATGCGAATGCTTTCAAAAGTTTTGCAAGCCGTGCACATTGCTACAGCTGCTTAAGTTTTACTTCATAAACGTTGAAAGATGAAATGAGTATGGCCATAGTATGATTTATCGTCATCCATGAGACAGCATTCAAATTCAATTACTGTTCCTTGTATGTAAAGTAACCTGGGCAACGTGATACCAGCAAACGTACATCGTGACAACGGTTCATCGCACAATTCAGAATTCAATCTTTGTCGAAAAGGAACGAGAGCTATAATTTGTTGTGCAGGGCGTGTAAATGTCAAAGCAGGGCAGGAAAATCTCGCATCAAAAGCAACTGCTTGGCTCGGCTTGGCTGTAAAAGCGACGCCTGTGCGCATGCGCGGGCGAAATGAAATTTTGAAACTGCTGCAATCATCGGAAGGACAAACATCTGCAAAGCACCGGATGGTCGAACGAAAATGCAGGAGTCGGGAAGTGTGACTGCGAGGGAAATGCGTCGAAGTTGGCGCATTTAGAAGAACGGTTATAACAAGATCGCGTTATCATTGTCGCAAATAAAATTTTCCATTGCGTTGAGCAAACAATTCGAAAAGGCTGGGATTGCAGCGGCAGTCGCCGTCGCGTTCTATTAACTTTTTCTTGCCGAAAGTTGGACGTCACTCGCAGAAAAACCGCGCCAAGGGCAAATTTATCTTCTCATGTATCTTAAGCCTATAATTCTGGCGACTGAATTATAGGCTTAAGATAGTTTGATGTTCACACAATGTCCGACTTGCTTCAAAGTTGCCCTTCCCTCAATCGAGCTGATAACATACTGTACAACGCATTGAATATTACCTGCCAGATATAATCGTCCGCTGTTCCCTTGGCAACCAAGTAATGAACGTTAACAACGTCACGTTGTCCAATGCGATAGCAACGATCTTCAGCTTGGACCAGGATCTAAGAAATTAGATGAAGTTGAAACAACCACTGCCGCTATCAAATTACTAATTGCTGCCGTGCGAACAGGCAAGCCTCTGCGTAAGGAGCAAATGAGATGTAATGGGAGTCCTTTGTAAACAGTTGCGTGTGTACCCAAATACGCAGTAAACGCATGATCAAAACCAATGCAGTGGACGAGATTGATCAAAAAGACTATTAATTGAAGCTGAACACATAATGAGGCATAGGTCTGACTGGTCATTGGTGGAAACAACAATCAGAACGCAGACATACTCCGTATTGAGAACCTCAGAAATTTTTGCCTCTTTCAAGTAACTCGATCAGATCAAGAACGTTCTGGACAAATACTAATTTGATTCAATAACGCGAAGTGATTGGGCCTTCAAATTAACGGTAGAAACCAACAGGGTGGAAATTAGCAGCGAACTAGGGCCTTGATCAAGCAGGGATGCTCAGTGAAAGATCATGCGCGGAATTCGATATCATTAAAAGCTCAAAGTCGTTTTCGTTCCGAAAATTTTCCGTCATCAGTAACGTAACGATCCGGTCCGACCGACATTATTTGACAAGCAAGGCCCGACATATCATTTGCGCAGGGTGGTAATTTCGCTTAATCTGTCTCATTTCTGCGGTAGCATTGAGCATGTGTGGCGGAAGCTGACATTTGCCGAAGGACAGATTTAAACGCAACGTTGTGTCACGGTCCTTTTCTTGATAAGCAACTTGCTCTTGTTCAGGAAAATTCCTTGCATATCAACTCAGTGCATTTTTGCCATATCAGCGACGAAGGGTTGAACTCATTGCACTCAACACACTAGGCCATTGGATTGTTATTCTTCTCTTCGTATGGGGCCTATTCAGAGTAAAGCTGGTTTATTTTCTATGATTTCCAACTGAATCATGACACAAACGCAAGTTTGCCCTAAGCACAATCATGCTCAGACATACTCAAGATACAAACAGCATCAGCAAACGTTGAAAAAAAGCATGACCTGAAATGAGATTTCTCTTTACAAAGATAGTAAAGCAAAAGTAGAAATCAAGTAGGTGTGTTTTTTCGCCAGACTGCAGTAGTAAGTTTTACGCGATTTAACGAATGTGAAACACTGAAAATTATAAAGCTGTAAACAAGTTAGGACTGACCAAAGGTGCTGACTTCATACTGCCACGCAAAACGCTTGCGTTTTCAAAATATTAGAATATGACAACAACAAACAAAAACTTTCCACTTTGGTTGCATGCAACTTGAAAAGTTCAAGTGAAATGCTTGCGGGTTTGCTATTGAAAATCCAAACCAAAATTGACAATATTTCGCGATTTGCAAATGTTCACATTTTGCAACACAAGATGTGGTGCACCATCTTAAAAATCCTTTCGCAGTATTTCCTGACCTCTGAGCTTAGGACAACTCACCGTTTCGATCTGCTTAATTCTTATTTGCAGAACTGTGGCAAATTCCAAGAAATGAAAAGTCATTTTGCACAAATGCAAGGGATCAAAAAACCTTCGATTTATGCCAAATTGAAATCAAAAGTGAGGACGTTTGAGTTGGGGATATTTGGCCAAAGTCAAAACACAAACATGCGAACTCCAAAGTTCTTGTAGTTGCACAACAAGCCTGGACTTTCCTCCGCATGTTTAATGGGAAGTTGACAAAATCAGTGTAAGAACCGGCTTGTTTAAAATAACAAACGAAAAACTATCCCCGAAACACTCACTTTGGGGTGATTGAAAAGCCATTTGTAATTTAGAGTACAACCAAAAAAGACATTTTTTGTATTTTTTGTTACCTTTTCTGACTCATGCACGAAGCATGCATGGAACGCAGGGTATTTTCTAAGGTGTTTTAGGGACCCGCTTCGGGTCTCTAGAATTGAAAATCGGGTCCCTAGAATCAGAGAAATCGGGTCCCTAGAATCAGAGAAACCGCGTCCCTACACGTCGATACCGGGTACCTAACATTTTCCTTAAAAAAACCCTGATGGAACGTAAAGGCGCTAACTTAAATGCGTCTCTTTTACGTTTTAGAATATTTTCTCGGACACATATCAAGTGGCACCGTGGGTTGAGCACGTGCCTCTTAAGCAGGTAGGCTGAGTTCGATTATAATCGAACTGAACCTGAATCTATGCCACGGTCGATGATATTGTTGAAACATATAAAGAGTGTATCATCAGGGGTTTTTCACCCAAAAACAAAACACAAACTTGCAATGCACTGATGATGATAACCAGGATTGATTGATATAAATCATTTGATTTAAATCAAGCAATAAAAATCAAAAACATCATGTCGTTTCAGACCCGTATGTGATGTCTATGACACATTTACTTAGCATTCTAATAGGTTTTCACATAGCTTATGCAGTATTAGTGTTAAAGGCAAAGAGTGCTTCTTATGGCGACACAAGTTAAAACCACTTGAAGTTTTTATCAATCATAGTAACTTTGAGCTCACAGATGTGCTTCAACTGCAAAGAAGACATGTGGACTGAAATCACTAACCCTTCTTGCAGATTCAGAAGTCATAATCGTTAGAATGCCGCAAGTTTGAAAGTGTAGACTGACATGAAGTGAAAGTCGCATTTTAGGCTGTTGACTGTAAACATAGTTTTGTATTTTTTGTAGTTAGTTTTGTACTAAACATAGTTTTAGAACACATTTTTACATAGTTTTGTTAAAACTAAACACAGTTTTAGAACACATTTTTGATTCATGAAATAGGTATGTTATTATTACAGCTTTTTAACATTTTATGCATGTATGCCACGAGTGTCAATGAAATTACTAAACTGGCAGTTCTTAGTATTGGCATTTCAATAAATATTTCATTTCATACACCGGTACTGGTATTATGAACCTATTGCAATAAGGGATATTGCATAAGTGCAAAAAGTTTCAATGAAAGTTCAGCTATTTCTAGTCAGGGTTGATTGATTTAAATCATTTCATTTAAATCAGTGATAAAAATAATAAAAATCAAGTAAAAAATCATATGCAG
>JGI24021J15306_10007866_pt1 | contig 13039 bp, 8 predicted proteins | sample Ectturendosymbi1_FD_15306 | JGI IMG/M metagenome (IMG submission 15306) | reverse complement strand
GGGGGTGGTCCGTGTAAATTGGGCTAGTTTAGTTTGTAATCTGGACTAAAGACGTGACTGGTCATAATGGCTTTGATCTAGACCAGCTATGTCCAACCCAAATGTCTACTGAGCCAAAAAGTATGTCACTATCTGAACCAGGGTCGTACATTGAATGACATATTAATGAAGACCGCACATTGAATGGCTTACTTTGATCTTATCAAATTATTTTAGCTTAAACTAATATACTGAAAGCGTTCGAATCCTCATTGCAATAGTAACATACGTGATAAAGTGGCACTGAAGACCAACTGCATCAAAAATGTCAAATTCAGGATTATCAAAATAAGGACAGGTTGTCAGTATATAGGATACATTTACTACAGCGAAAACCTAAACCGCGCCGCATGCGGCCCGCGGGTTGGGCATAGCTGATCTATAGATCAAGCCCTCGTTTTTTTGTAAAAATCGAACAATTGGATGTCGGTAGGTCAACAGCTTGATCTAAGAATTCAGTAAGCTCCTCTGAGTGCGCGTCTTTAAGTGCCTTGCTCAACCGTACAGCACTTACGATAACATAGGCAGGTGTAGGTTCAGACCCTTCGGTCCGGAACCGTCGCTTTTAACCATTGCGTTGCGCCATCGAAATCGCGTACATATTTGCATCAGTGAAGGCAAAAGTTTCTTGTCTGGGAGAACACAACACGCAAGGAACTTCACCTCATTCAGTACAAGCAAGGTAACTACAGAATTTGCCTGTAACGGCACCTCGAGGGGATTGCATAATGAATGTTATTGCCGAATCGACGTTTCAAGCGTATTAAAATGCATGTAAAAGATGCCATTGGGTGATCGGGACCGCACAAAATGTAACATTATAGACGAATTGACGTTACAGACGAAGCCGTTATAAACGAATTCAACTGTACAGAACAGATTTATAAGAGGTTTCAGACCCCATTCGGATTGTACTAAAAAGTTATTTTCAGTGCGAATTGTTTGTTTTTAGATCAAATTGTTATTTTCAGTCCACTTTTTTCGCCCCCCTCAGTAAAATGCCTTCCCGTATGCCTATGATAGACCGATGATCAACAGCATGAATACAAGTTTTGCGCAGAAGCAAAACATTGTCACAACACCCTCAGTTAACCACGAAGTAACCCAATCCAAACACGTTTTCCCCAGTAAAGCTCGCGAGAACCTGTTCTAGCTGATTTAACTAACACATAGAGTTTCAACAAGCAATCTCTGTTTGCGGGAAATCTAGTAAAAACAACGAAACGTCGGCTCCAAAACTGACAATCGTGCTTTTCATCGGAGTTTTGCAGTATCTGGTGGTCTTGCGTTGTTGCGAGCTTTTTTGTCAGTGGAAAATCGAACATCAAGTACCGTTTTATTCTTTTTCATTCTTTTTTTGTAACCGCTTTCATACAGATGGCCTGAATCTCTCTCACGCTCAGATGCACAATATTCTCGTGTTGTTACTGTGCTGACAAGAGTCTAGAGTAGACTAGACATTTGCATTTCCGCCCGTTTCAAGGTAAATTGTCAAGTTATGCCTCTGAGCAGTTTTGCAAATTTTTAGTTAACATTGAGTCGTCATAGAAAAGATCGTTGCCCGGGGTCCCCAAAAGCGCGGGGCCCTAGGCCGTGGCCTATTTGGCCTATGCGTAAATCCGTCCCTGGTTGCAGGAGCACAGGTCAGTCTCCCACTTAAGCAACCTGGCGTCTTGAAGTTACCAAGTCCAAGCACGGCGAAATAAAAAGCTCTCACCACTTTGCCCGTTAATAACTCTCCAGTAGCACTCTAAGTTGATTGCTTCTTTCGATTATGTTTAGATATACAACAAAACCTCCAATACACTTGAATGTGAAGTCAGAACAACGTTACCTTAAACGGTTGGGTGGAGAATAACGGTGGACATATAGCGTTGCGCGTTCACAAGCGCCACAGGAACGAGCGACCAACTGCGGTGATGTAGGTTTTCAGGCTAACGTGTCAACTGTTGGCATGTTCGCAAACAAGTACACTGCGTTGAATCAGGAATGGAATATTGCTTGGAATTACGCAGTGAGGATGCACAAAACATTAAAGCACGATTATATCCATTATAGTATGATACTTAGTCGGGGGCTTAGTGGGATAATAATTTGCCGACCACGGCAGTTACAAAAGTGTAACCTCTTGCAAAAAAATGTTGTAGATCAACGTTTATAAGCTTATAATTTTGCGCAGCAAGAATTACAGGCTCTAGCTCTGCAGCCGGCTGTTTGAGGAATCTCCTGTCTGGTTCTGCTCCCATCTTCTTGCAATGATTCAAGCTTGTACTTATCATTCAGCAATAATTGTAAAGCCTCGATTTATGAGGTGGTTAGCCAACTTTGTTTCTGCAATCCGATTTTTCCTGCAAATCTATGGTGGACGAAGATGCTAGAGTAAGCAGTTCAAGAATCTTATTTTTCGTCGTTTGAGCAAGTTGTCCACTGCTTGGCCTCATGAGTCACGTGGTCTCGGGGCAGGTGCTGAGCAGCCATATTTCACTGTCTCATCATCCAGATCCGTCAAGCCGTGCAGACCAAAGCGGGTCGATAAATTGTTCATTGGAGGACAACATGGTTGGCGGTTTGTTTTTCTGTGCCACAATCACAGGCCACAGAAGGGGCCATACCCCATTTGTGTAAGCAGTTCAAGAATAATTAGGAGGAAACCTTGGAAATATGCTAACGTTCTCCAGAAATAACCTGTTTTTATTGTAGATTACTTCTTTGCTGCTTTAATCTAATACTGGAATTGCACTGACCAGACTATTTTTGGAAGTAAAATTCCTTCGTAAGCCCTTGTCAAATAAAACCTCAAATATAATATTTAAGCAAATTGAACGCGAAACATTTGCGTACGTTCGTTGAAAACCGACAAATATTGACAAAATATTGTCAAATGATATCTTCGTTTCGTGCCCTTTTGCTTCTCGATGCGATATTGCTTCTAAAAAATTGCCGCCCAGGTCACTAGTCAGTTCATTTCTCTCTGGCTGCACCTTCGTATCACTTCGCTGATTTCAATCATTTGATGCCACTTTTAAAAGCATTTTTGCAAGTAACCATCATGAAGGATCCTTGTGTTGGAAAATACATATTTTTTAAGTATTTTTGAGAGTTAAGCCGCTTGCACTCATTCGTTTTGACATATTTATGGCTCACTTGTTTTTGACTTAGCAGAGAAGGGATATACTTCATTCTACAACAAATCGGCTACCTGTCTAGATATCCCAGCCTTGTCAAACCGTTGTACTGTATGATGAAATGGAAGCACGCCTGATTTGACGGTGCTCCGTTTGATCACTTTGAGCCGACAAGTGGCATGAAGTAACCCGGTGTTCTAGCTTCAACCATGTTTGGAATCGTCGCGGCTGTTCCCGATCATGCACTCCGTGACGACTGCAAACACTTCATCACTGATGAGATTTCCTGCGCATCCGTACAGATGTTCAGATTGTTCCAACTTGCAAGATTACTCGCCAAAATAAGATCTCGGCGCATCCTTGTACATGAAGTGCTGTTTGCAGAAGACAATATTTCGTTTCACGCAACGAAACGGGCATTCAATCACTAATGGACCGTTTTGCTGCTGCTTGTGGGGCTTTTCTCTGGTCATCAGCAATAAAAAACTGTTGTATTGCACCAGATGATCTGAACTGATACGTTCTATACAGATTCATCTTGAACGAGAAGAGGCTCGAAAAAAGTCTACAACTTTTGTTAGATAGTGACTTTTGCTTTCTGGGCTCATTTTATGCTCCATGACACTGGTCTCTTAAGAAACAAGCTCAGTCCAGAATCGTAAAAGTAGCTACCACCTTCGGTCGACTGACTTCCAAAACATGGCGCAATCCACATGTAACATCGCGCACCACAGGCAACATCTACAAGGCTCGCATATTACGTATTTTTCTTTACATCTCCGAAACTCGGCCAACATATATGCTGCCGGAAAGCACACTTAACAGTTTTGGCCTGCGATACCTCCGCAACTTTTGCGGCGTCATGGGAGCGACACGATCAGAAACAAAGTCATTCTGCAACGCACCGGCTGCAAAGCTCATTATGATCATCTTAAAACAAGGCGCTTGCACTGGCTTGGCAAGTCTGCCGTGTTTGTGGTGGTCGTTTTCCGTACAATTCTCTATGGTGCACTGCAGGCACGTGCTCCAAGTTTTCGCCTGACATGTTGTAAAAAGAAATCTGTGACAGTTTAAAGTTTTTGGGCTTCGAGTGGAAAACAAACGCCCTCAATCATCTGGCGTGCTCTCGTTCGCCACAGTTTTCTGGAGCTTTACTCTCATCTTTTTTCTCAAAACGATCATCATCTCTCGCACTGTAGAGGTTCTGCCAAACGATATTTTTCCCAGGAAAAACACTGCTTTAAATTTGTAAGGAGTGGCTTCCTCACATGAACATAACAAAATTCCACCTATGCAACCTATCTACAAGCATGTCTCTGTACTCCGTAGTGACCGTAGAACTGAATTTTTGCAAAATTTTCCAATACGTGGACTCCGACTTGACTCTGAAAGTTGTGGGCACGGAATAAACTCGAGTCCGACCATTAACGACCTGGTTCAAACTTGGACTCGAGTCATTGAGTCCGGTTGGACCCACATCCTTTACGAATAGTTTCAAAAATTTTTAATGCTTGAATGTTTCAAATCTCTATCGTGCACTACCACTAATCAATGTGATGTAAATATTGATTTTTTTATTGTTGGTGACGGCAATAGGCGGCAGGCCGAAGGCTGAAATTTACTTCCTGTCGGGCGGTTGAGGTGAACGTTCGTGCCGAAGCAACGCTACGGCGATTCACTCAGCGGCACGTGAAACTCTACCAAACATTGATTCTAGGTCGAACGCCATATAAAAATTGATTCTACGATGAACAAATCAATAAAAAAGTGAAATGCTGTAAAATCACTTGTGCTTTGCCAAAATGCACTTAAACTGATTGAAACTTTCAACACTGGAAGAAGAGTGCATTTTTGGAAAACCGTCTTTTGACAAAAATAGATACTTTTGTTGATTGTTTTGCAGAAATTTATCTTGTTTAATGTATAACAAAATGACATCAACCAAATTTGCGCTGGTCAATTTTGAAAAAGAATTTTCGGAAAGTGGCGCAAAACATGTTGAAAAACATACCGCGAGTGGATCTTCTTGCACGAACTACAACTCTGACAAAAGCTTTGAAAAAGTACTTGAATTTCGCACCACTTTCACAAGAACCATCGAAACACTTAATTGCAGTTTAGGGCGGCATTGCTAATGTCACGAAGGTCGATGGTCTCCTCTCAAATACCGCTCAACGCCGGAAGGCACACTTCATTGTGGCTGATGACGAAGTTTATATCCAGCACTTTAATATTAAGGGTGGCAATCCGTTATAATTTGGATTAACTTTCTGCAGATTGACGGTGTGCTAGCGGATGTGCCCATTCGCCTTCCGAGCGTGTATATTTATTCTTCTGGGAAGTATGTGGTTGTTTCTACCGATTCTGGAATGATCCTTCGTTTTGATGGCCAATCAGCTTTTGACATCGGATTACCTCCTCAGTATGCACAAAACGTGCGCGGTAGGTTTTGAAAATAAACATTGTTGAACTTTAAATCACATTCAAAGAATTGCGGAGATGCCCCAGTTTTATAGCACGTTTACCATTTACGATGCAGCAAGGTTGCATGTTTATGCGGGCTTATCCACAGCGATAATGGCTTTCATGCATATCGCGTCGGCAGCGTTGTTATGCAGCTAATTAGGTGGTTTTGCTGCAAGCGGCAACTGCTTTTTTCTCGTGTCCTAACGGTGCACGGCTGTTGACTGCGAAAAGCTTTAAATCACTGCAGGTTTTCGTAACAACCTGTCAGAGAGCCGAAGCAAATCTCTCAATGTGTTTCATTGTGTCCGGTGATTATATGCTTTCGCGGTCTGTTTATTGAACTGACTTGAAATAAAATGGGATCGGGATGGTAAATTCGTTTTAGAGGGGGAAAGCAGGACTGGGAACACTAACTATATGAAAATGTACCTGCGAAAATCACTTCCGCTAATTCAGTTCTGCAAAAGTAAAAATAAATTTCATCGCCCACATGAATTTTTTAATTCACTGATTTGTTTGAAAATTCGCTTCGAATTAGAATTTTTTCTTTCTAGTTACAGTAGAAACACGCGTGGACTAGAATTTTGTTTTATTGTTCACAGATCCTTAACCGTGTCAACCGCTCCCCAACCAAATTGAAATACCAAGATCGTACTTATATATAAAAAAGTGGTTTATTTTGAAAAAATTACATCGCACTTTTGTTGGTTCAGTATCTGCTCACTATTCGTTAACTTACGATATTATTATCTCAGCTGTGTCTAAGAGTAACTTTGATGTGGTTAATTGCTATTTCTACATTTAACTTGGATTGGTGCAATTTCGTAAAGCTGTGCTGCACCTGTTAAAAGTAATTTGTTTCATATCTATTTTGCCAGGTTTATGTGGCAACTCTAATGGGATTTCAAATGATGACCTGTCGGAAAAGATGACACCTTCTTCAAACTTCACCCACGTCGAAAGTGGGAATAGGTTTGAAGTTGGAGGAAAAAGGTGAGATGGATCAAAATAATGGCTCCTTTCAGCGGAAACCTAGCTTTGAGTTTGAATGTTACATATCTCGAGACAACATTATCGATTTGTTCTTTTGTGAAATAAGAGGCCTGCATCTCTTTCATTTCTGGAGAAAAAGCAAGATCACTTTCTATAAGTGATGACGCTAATCTGTAAAGTTTCATCCAACACAAGCGATGTCGCAAAAACAAAGCGTGCCAAACATCAATTCCCATCGGTGTTCCCACCGTATTTCGACTATAAGCCACTCACAGCGACGTGGAATACTGTCAGAAACAAGCGAAACATTACCTTCGTATTCGTTTATTAGATGTTCATCAACAACAATTGCAAAGTACATTATTAGTTACAAATCGTGAAAGAACCTTCGTATTGGTGCTATTCTTCCAAAGTCTTGACAGTTATCTTTTCTGACTATTTCAAAATATGAGCTTCTATTTTTGCGGTATTCAATATTGAGTATGATATAACTTGATTAAGTAGACCAGAAACAGGAAGCTTTATCTGGTAATGATTTAGTACTCTTTGAAAATGTTTAATAACCTACCTGAACAGTTTCTTCATGTTAGTATTTTTAACGAACGAAAAAGCAGAATGTGCTAGAAAAAAGGGTGTTGTAAATAGGGATGGATGTCGGAAAAAATCATGTATATACGCAAACGAAATATGTAAGATAACAGAGAAATAGATGAGTATAACTAAAAGCTTCAGCGCATCAATAACGATGAAGGAACAGTGTGCCAAGATAGAAAGGATACAGATTTAATCAAGTGATTTGAAATTAATTAGATCAATATTTAACATGAAGTGGAAACACCGGCATAATTTCATTTTCTGTTGCTAATGTACTGATGTAACTATAATACGATGTGCACTTATTAAATGGTGCGTTTGTGATAATCGTTTTCGTAGGGTAATGTATGAAAGTAATCCTAAGTAAATCCATCTAGTAAGGGTTGCGTATCTTTATTGAACTTCAAACACGTAGTTTTTCAAACTCCTGGTGCTTCTTGCTCCAGCTGTGAAGTAATAAATTGAAAGCATTAGCTGCGCGGAACCTGCGATTCGCGGGCCAAATGCGGCCCGCCTGAACATTTGATGTGGCTCGCATCAGAATTTTCATTACCCAATTTAGAGTACAAGATCGCGTTAAAANGAAGCTCCATGATAAGCAGTACTTAGACAGTAAGCCAGAAGTCTCTATCCCTTAAGATAGTACGTCATAAGAAGCCGCTATCCCTCGTAGTAAGATGTGGCGCCCTGAAAGGTAGATTTTTTGGGTGAAATCATTGTTATTTGCGGCCCGCCAGCGATAATCTACAATTTATGCGGCCCGCGATAGTAAATAGGTTCACCACCCCTGTACTACCGCATAGCAGCTGAACCGCTTTTTGATATAGCAATGTCTCAATATTGACATGACAGCTCACTTAGCTTTTTTTAAATACAGCTGTTCCAAATCAAAAGTTCGCGATGAACCTCTGTGCGAAGGTCAGAAAAGAGCCTCAAGTGCATCTTCCTGTTCTATCATTTCCGCTTCACCGGGCTGCTTCGCAAGTTGCCACTCTGTTGTTAGGCCACAACCATTTTACGACGTGGGTATAAAAACGCTATGTTAGGTTAAACGTTGGTTAGAGGCAGGATTTATCTTGTGTAACCGACATTACTACTATTGAAACATGAAGTCTGTTGTTCTTTCCCCTGAAAGATTTTGCGTCAGTGTTTTACTGATCTGTTCGCAAAAACCTTTTTCATAATTCCACAGTTAAATTCTGACCATACGTATGTCATAAAAGTTGCAATAACATTGATGAATTTCAATTGCTTATTCCCTTATTTCAACTCAAGCTACACACTTGCAGGCCTGTGTTCAAGCACTTTGTTCATCTACGACTTCAGCAAATGTTCTCAAGTCTCAAGTCAGCGCTTATGCTGACGCGTGCCAACTTGACGGAGCAGCTGTCTGCGATTGGAGAAGTCACATTGGTGCTGGTGAGAATTTAAAAGGAATTAATAACTTAATGTAACCAGCAATACACCTGCTTATTCATAAGTTCCCACACCCTTTCCAGCGAAATAAGTGCATAACAATGAGAAACGCAATAGGGGTAACCGTGATTTTAGTTATGTTTTTCTTTACACCTTATTTCAAATATCTATGAAACGTTTCTTTGAAACGCAGTTGTTCTAAATATATTGCCAATTTTTGTGACTTATTCAAACCCGTTTATTGCCTACTGGCAAACAAAAGTATTTTCGAGACAAACGAAGATATACCTTGCGTTGTTTGCTCTCATTTCGATAAGATTAAATGAGCTGCGTATGCTTACACTCCAGTAAGCAATTGTTGTTTGATGATGGCAGTTTTGGAATGTTCACCTAATTCGCACTACAACGCCTGCGGATCTACGGAACCTGTGACTTGCGCTAATATTGACTCACCACCAATCAGAGCGTCTGTGTGCATTGAAGGTAATGCTGAGTTATGCTGATTCAGTCTTTGTTGTTTGCGTGTATGCTTGCTTTAAGTAAGCACATCTAAGAACAGGAGGAAAAGGATTTTCCATTCTTGCAAGAAATTACCACATTTGGTTACTTTCTAAAAGAGTGTTTGATTTACAAACCAACGTTTGCGTTGATAATAAAATCCTGCAATCAACTGTAAGGTAGGGTGACAAAATGCAATTCTTTGAAGATCTTTAAAAATTATATTTGCTTGTGAAATGTCAAACGTCAAAACTTGCATTTGCCGCGTTTTGAAAGCAAGACTCGACTGGTTGTCCCTCATAAAAACTTACTAGATTTTCGCACAGTCATTGTAAACAACTTTAACTGAAGTCATTTTTCAAGGTTGTGTATGCAATGAAGGATACGTACTCTCCGGTAATAATTGCGTACTCCTGGAACAATGTGGATGCTTTCTGCGAGGACGATACGTTAAAAAAGGTAAGAAAGAATTGATAAAAAAGGTGAAGTAAATCGCACACATTTTGTCTTCGAGCATAGTTTCTCTTCTTGGTGTCACATCTGATTTGTTTGGTAACACGAGAAAATTCACTTTACCGGGTATAAAACGCCTAGTTCTTAATTTGCTATTTTTGGATAACGGTCTCATAACAGTACTTCAAACTAAATATATGCTGTGGTTGTAATGTTCGAAGGAGTCAGGCTTGTTGTGATTGGACGGACAAGTAAGAGGAAGATTGTGATGAAAGGGTGATTTTGAAGCAGATCATAACTTTTGTCACATTGGCAAACAATTGAAAAACTATGTATCTAATTAAAACAATTATATGGGGCCTTTCTGATTCAAAAATATTTGGAGAGTTACCATTTCATCACGTATAGATTGCTCTGCTCGTACATACATTGGAATTACAGAGCGCACGATAACAGAAGGACTAAATAGTGAAATGTTTGGAAACTTTTTGAAAGGCAAGTTAAAACAGAGAAAAATAAAGTAAAAATTTGAGCTTTTCACCATAATTTGTTTCTGCCTGCAGCAATAGCAGAAAATATTTTCGAGTTTTATACGTTTTGAAAAAAACGCTCAGCACATTTTCAGTGATGTTTCTTGCTTTATAGCTAGTTTGATCGAAACAAATTTTGCCTTTTTCAAGGATTCCAATTTCGTACAAGTGATTGTCAGCACCAATGCATGTGCTCTGGGAACAACAAGACGCAATGCAAACCTGTTGCTAAATGCAAAGACAGCGAAATATGTGGTCCACAAGCAGATGGCTTCATGAGATGCATAAATCGGACGCTTGTAAGAGGAGTTGCAAATTGTTTTGCCATGTTTATGGCAAAGCATTTTTTCTAAAGATTAACCCATGTCTGTTTACAACGCTTTCTCAGAAAACTTTGGCCTGATTTCGCTAATGCACTTTTCCAAGCACTAAAACCGATCCCGGTTGTTTTATAATTGACTCGATACAGTAGAACAGGTTGCGGGAAACGTCAGGAAAGGCATCGATTACCTACAATCACCCCAGCGCCTGTCTTGTGAAGCGTTGTGTACAAGCATTTATTTATGTTTTTTTAACTAATGTGAAATGAACGTTGTGCTTGAAACAAACACGTACATAATAAAATTTTTAAAAAATCATTCTTAGTCAGGAGAAAGTTTCTGAAACTGCGTTACGTATTTGTTGGAATCGCAGAATATTGGTTGAGTATTGACTAGGGCTGTGACGCAACTCTAATGGAACACTTATTGACACAAACCGAAATTTGGTTCTATTGTTTTGAAAGTTGATTGAGACAACTTACACAGCAGAAAAATCCCTCAAGCAAAACAATGAAGTCTTAGCTTGGTTTAAAAAAGTCACAGGAAATACTTATCAACCGTCGGTCAGGCAGTATACAATCGCCAGCAAGCAGTCGAATATTCTGCAGACAGTGACTTTTTTTCATTGGTCAAATCAAAGGTTTTCGTCTATGATGACTGCAAACTTTTGTTATAGTACAATTTCTAAAAGCATACCTTGTACTTCCTCATGTAGTTGCTTTCACATAAGAGCTGCCACTGTTTAACCATTTGAAATTAATTTTGACATCACATCGGCTTCTCCTCACCTGACCATGTTCAGCTGAAGTTTTCTAATTCTATTCTCAGGCGCCGGCGACGTGCAAAGCCATCGGAGATCCTCATTACCAGACTTTTGACGGAGCAACATACGATTCGATGTCTACTTGTGCTCATATCCTCGTCAGGTTTGTGTGATACACATTGACAAGAATACATGTTTGAGTTCAACAACACGACGTATTGTCAAAATGGGTCTAAACACGACATGTTGTCAGTTTGCGAAAGTGACGTGTATGGTTGAACGATAAGAGTTACACTTGCTCCAGATGCGTCATGTATTCCATCGTTGTATAGGTGAAAATTCTAATGTACAAAATACGGTTTAACCCGTTCTGTTTTAGAGGGAGATTACAGCACGGCAAGTTAAGACGTTAATGTTGAAAAAGGAAGCGGCATAGTTTTGTGCGAAAAATGGCACACATGCTTGAACGTAGCGGTAATAACCTGCGAAGTGCTGAAACTCTGAGAAGGTTCGCAGCCAGGTTTTATGGTTTTTGAGCCTTTATTTTTGTTTTTATTATATGTGTCAAACAAATTTTTCTGGGCACAACAAAATTTGGGTGGCCCAAAAATTGTTGCACTGTCCCCGAGTGCCCCCCCTCCCCCGGCGGCTACGGGAATGACTCTGAGCTCACTGATTCTCAGGTGAAATGACACAACCAATCAGCTACTACAGGAAAAATACGCTAGAGTTAGTAATGCCACATCTGCCCAAATAAACTCTGTCTCTGTTGGCTTATTCCAGGGTTGGCCACACATGCTCAATGTATGAGCCGCATATCGTAAAAGCCAAGTTAGAAAGAGCAGCAACATGAAAATCTAAGAACACGATTTTATTTGCAATCAACTCTTCTGTGACACCATAATTCTTTTTGGAACGACTTGCAAAAGTAATACTGTTCGGCACGCTAGCTACCACAGTACCGCTTTACAATACTTCTACACTTTGCAACAGAAATAAAAAATAAAAAACAAATATATAATTATTCGCAAAGCTCAAAGAGCCACATGCAAAGATTTCAAGAGCTGCATGCNGCTTGCGAGCCGCAGTTTGGCCACCGCTGTTATAGTCAAATGGGGTAAAAAAAACAAAAATTTCAAGTTTGCATTACCTCTAAAATAAGCTAAGGTATTTTCTTGGTCTTTTGNTAGAAGGTAGCCCCCATGCCAAAGTATATTGTGATATTGAAATTTTTTATTATCTTTTCCCAAAGAAAAATTATAATAAAAAAAACACTAGTTTTTTTACCCAGGCGAAGGGGTAAAAAAAAACACTGCTTTTTGATCCAGATTTGCTTGTATTCTGTACATTAGAAGTAATCCACATTTTTGCACAAACATTTAGCCATAATGTATACTTGCAATGATTTATTCACAGCATGCTTTCATGCAAAAACATGATTACAATGATCACTTCAGTTCAAGCAGTCTTAACACTTTCAGAGCCACCTGGTTTCGGCGATTTTCGCAAAATAAAAAGCAGTTTTCAGTTGTCTTACNAACACCCTAGCTCCTCCGCCGATTGCGCTAGAGAGCTGTTCAGCAGCTCAAATGGATCGGCCAGTCTAGTAGATTGCACTCGAAAAAAAAATTTTTGCTTGGGGGTTGCGGTTTTTTTTGAGTGACGTTATAAGTGGACGACTTTTTGGCCACCCTGGCCCTGGGCGCCAACCGTTAGGTGGTAGTATTTCGCTGAAGTTTTTACTGGAAACTAAGCCACAATCCGAGTCTTTTGATACTTTNGATGACCTGCTGGGGTTTCGGGTTCAAAAGTTATGATGTAAGTTAGTAAAAATATTTGACT
>JGI24021J15306_10007865_pt1 | contig 13040 bp, 10 predicted proteins | sample Ectturendosymbi1_FD_15306 | JGI IMG/M metagenome (IMG submission 15306) | reverse complement strand
ATATTGTGACGAAACAACTATTACAGAAAAAAAATATTCTCCGAGCACATTCAAAAATGTCAAAATGTTCTCCTTTTTGCATTTCTTATTTTACAGAGCTGTAATCAGTAACGTAACTAGAGGTTTGAGCCAGGGTGGAAAACGTAGCGTACTGGCCAATGTACGGGGCCCACTAGCCAACAATCAGAAAAAAGCTTGAGAAATGATGCTGAATCCGGATGTGGATGGCTATACTAAAACCCTAAATCACCGGAAAAAAGTCCGAAAACTACAAATATACAACCTACTGAAAACCAAAAAAATACTAAAATCAAAATATAGGTTAAGTGGGGGTCCGTTTTTCACATTTAGCTTGGGGGGGGCAATTCGCCCCTCTGCCCCTAGTCAATTACATCACTGTCTATGATATATTGTATTTACATGGAGTAAACTGTCCCAACTCAACTGCAACAAGATACGAGATGGTGGCGTAGCTTAGTTTATAGGAGGGCTTGCAAGTTGTCTAATCAATCTATGTTTTGGTTGAGCTTATTTTCGGCTGGAAAGGCTTTGACAATAATCGCTACATAATAGTGGTAAATCTTTTTTCACTATCTCAATGACTTTGGCATTAGAGTTTGGTCTGCTGACTCCATTATACTGTACTAGCTTTGCTGATGAACCGTGATCAGTGTATTATACATGGATTAGTGTAGTAGTTTCTTTTAATTATAGCTAATCAGTAACGCTAAAAAATGAAGAAATACGTCAGAAGTATCCCTTTCTCACAAAAGTACTTAATGATTTAAGCTGAGTGAATTACGTCAGGTTGCATTTGCACAGTTCGCAAGAAAAAGTGAAAAGATCATTGTGACTTTATGGATATTGAGTGCCAAAAACTTATTTCTCAAAGTGTAACCAGATGGCTATCGCTTTGTGCTAGGTTGCCAAGGATGCTTCAGATGTACCGCAGCTTCACATTCATACTTCATGTCCATCGACAAACCAACTGTTGTTCTGAAACGTTTTTTTGGAAATTCTCTGCGCGAACTCTGTTTAAACACATTAAGACACTTGTAATCATTTGTGGTTGTTTTTAATGAGCACGTTTAGAATATTGAGAAGTCAAAAGTATCACTTGGTGAGGTTGTATCGGTTTCGCCACTGTGAAGGCAGGGATTTAAGTGAGACAATCAGATAGCCTATACATAGCAAGCCAAGTTAAATGCAGCACTAAGAAAACTCAGAGAAGGCAAGGATCATGACTGTGATTTATTTATGTCAGATGTAGCTGTATTGTACAAGTCTTGTGTTGCACATCTGGCTAAATGGACCACTTTTATTTTTTGAATTTAAATGCTCTGACTAGATTCCTCTGTTTGCAAACAACTGAATGGGGTATTGATGAACCATGTGAGTAGTATCTGCTTGATAGCAATGTTTCTATTGATGAAGTTGAATTAAACTGTTTGACCAGTACCAAAACGTGTTTGAGTTCGTGCAAAAAGAGCATCAACCAAATGCAATTTATTGCAAAATGATGTAACATGAAAGATGGGCAAAATATATTGCAGCTTGCAATACCACTGAATGCTTCAGCAAACTGATAAAGATTGCACAGTTTTACTTTAGCGTCATGGCTCTTTACGTTAATGTGGAACGATTTTTCCCTTGATGCAGCCACAAACATAAAAGAAGGACAAATCTTTGTAGCTGAACCAGTTTCTTGGTCTATTAAAGCTGGTGTGCAATTTAAAACATCTCTCATGCAAGCAGTTACATAACATTGTTAAAGGCGATTCTACATTTTAAAGAAATTTGAGGAAACTGCAAAATATTCAAGGGCTAAGTAGGACAAGTACATAAAGATTTTGTTTCGTGTTTTGACTGAAGCATCGTCTACACTGGACGTCTTACTTCAAATTCTTAAAACTTATCAATTGGGCTATACTTGTTATTTGACTTTTTAAGTGTAGATAATACACTCCAGTAAGTGACAGTCGTAAATTATCTTCCGTTTTTGCGATGAAAATATGGCAGCCATATTGAGCTTATTATTAAACAAACGTGGACAGAAGAATAAGGGATGGTCACCTTTACATGTATAGAGCTTATCCAAGTGGTTCTAAAAACGTAAAAAGTCAAAAGGGACAAATATGAGAGAGGAAGAAGTTGCAGCTAAGTCAAGAAAAATTCAAGTTGCTAGTTTACAGTGTAAGTGAAATCCAGCGGAGACATTTCTACGGAACTTGTAAGAGGACAGAAAATCGAAAAACATGTTGTTACAGTCTTAGATCTACGTAACGATGAGAATAGATCTAGTTTAACCAGCGGTGCAGTAGCAGAAGAACGTCAAGAAGTATCATCGAAAAGAACGATAGATAAGATGGTTGACGCTATCACTGGAGGCAAAGATATCGGTCTCTGGTCAGCTGATATACCAGAAAAAATACAGGAAGATTGGTTGAAAAATGACACAAGTCCTCTTTGACATGGTTATAGAAAGCTATTTTTGAACCATGAATCATGTTGTTTCACAGCACATAAAAGACAGAAAATCGCCACGGAATGCACCGCAATGTTTGTTCGTCGCCAGAACCACAACGGCGAAATAGTTGACAGCACAAGCTGGCTTGCTTCTGGTGACCGGTTTTGCAACAGTTTCACAAACCGCTCATCATTGTCAAATATCATGTTGTACCACAAAGTTTTGTTACACTTGAGTTAACAAATGTGGCGTCACAAGATTACGTCATAATTATTAACGATCCGTGGAAATGTGGAAATGCTAGTGACTTCATCGATCATCCCTTACCTAAAGATTCTGTATCCGCACATAGGGCCTCCCACCACACCTGGGCCCCAGGNCCCCCNCCATCTAAATCCGGCGCTGCATGGCGGTACTCGACGACTATCTTACATCAAGAAACACAAATCGAACATCTTTCTTGAGCATTAGCTATTGTAGCAGCCCACTATCACCTGCAATAATCTGGGTCGAAACAAAACTGATTCAGTTCAGTGGATATCTGCTCGTTCAACGATGTAAGCAACTCAATGCTCATGCATTGAAACGCATAAACGCTGTGAACGAAGTCCACTGTTATAAATTGCGTGATATTACGCTTTTGAACAAACCCTAACATTAATCCCACAGCATTTTTATAAAAGAGACGGATAGTGCGTTGGAAATAACCTCTAAACGTAAAGATTGCAGAACCTTGTTCTTAAAGGGGAAGCCGTACGCGTTTTGCATTGATTCTGAAAGATCATGTCTCAGGATTATGGATTCCAAGAATCAAATGTTTTAAATTAAGGAACTGGACCCTGATAGGACCATGAAATAACCCTTGGGCTTGTGCACCGTGGTCGCTGGCGGAGGAATTTCGCATTGTGTGGCAGCTTTGGTTAAAGAGATGGCTTGTTGCATGAAGGTCTGCTTTTTGCACAAGCGAAAACCATCTTTAGAAGTGACTTTTTTCACCTGTTGGGATGCTTTTAGTGTAAACAACAATAACACTTTTCTATACCTGTTGGGATGCTTTGTGTTAGCAACACAAACACTTTTCTTTACCTGTTAGGATGCTTTTTGCTTTTAGTGTTATTTTACCTGTTGGGATGCTTTTAGTGTTAACAACACAAGGTTACTAGCGCAGCAATGCAAAAATATACTTCAAACCTAAATCAAAACCAATGACTGTAACCATTGTTGTAATGCACAATTGTTTCCTGGCGGTCAATTATCAAGTGGCGACAACCACTCTGCACAGCTAAATAAACTCACGAGTAAAATATGGAAATATTGCCTGGGGACAAGCAGCTTCATGTCATCTACAGCCAATATCGGTTGTCTTAAATCGCGCCATGAAATGTTTGAACACAAACTTGTGACTCGTAAAAGTTAATAACATCTATAAAACGCAAAAAATTATTCCACTGAAAGATATTTACAATCTTAAAGTGAGCCAATCCATGTATAAATACACTTAACTCTCAGCTAGCGGCTACATTTTATATTTTAAACTCATTACGGATGTTCTTCAGTATAACACGAGGCAACCCAAATCTCGGAAATTTGCGTTCCCAAAAGCACTATCAAACTTAGGTGCGAAAAAGTTCAAGTACGGCGCAATGCACTTCAACATCTTGCTTTACCAAAAGCGCGTTCAACTCAGGTGCGAAAATGTTAATGTACAGTAGTGCAGAAATCTGGTGAAAATTCGTGTAGAAACAAGAAACTGTTGACCCTTTTTGCAGCGGAATGGCCTACTTATTTCTTGGTGTGCATGCATTACCCCGGTGCATTGATTTATTTAACGCTGCCACTGTGACAACAGTCAAATAATGATGTATTGCTGGTGTATCTTACTCGATTGGTGTTAGTTGTGTTCATTAAATTGGTCGTTTTGAAGTCTTTGGAATGCCTTTAGTTTCCAATCGCAAAGCGAACAATGTGTGTACGCAGTATTAACGAATTTCCGTTCCCATGCATTATTCATCGCATCGACTGAGAATACATTTCACAAACACATAAATGTACGCCTTGTTCACAAACTGCATAAATTCTGCAACACCATTGTAGTGCTTTCCACTTGGCGTTTTCCAAAATAATTGAACAGCAACTGTTTTATACGGCATCGTTAAAAGCCAAGTTCATCGGGTGGTTTGATCTTATCTTAACGCATTTTGCTTCCATCAACCATACAATCGCAATGCGCACATTAAACCTTATACTCGGAGCAAGAGAGTTTTGCTTAGAGGTACATTGTTCCAGTCACATTATAAGCTTCGCCCTAGGGAGGTATGTAGCTCCCGGCCTCCTAATCATGCATTTGTACAACGGTCCATATGGAAATCATTGCAGCACCATTTTACAAGAACCGTGATGGCGCCATCACTCACACTTGGTTGTTTGAAGTAATTGTGCTAGCGCCATCAATCTATTGATGTTGTACTATCGACACATCAACTTGGTGTGGGATTGCAGACGGTATACAATACGTTGAGAAACGTATGCCACATAGGGACTTGTTTAAATTTTCAAATACCACTGTACAGCCGCATCCGCCGACACAAGCAATGAGCACATTTTGGCAAGATTGTATTAGAAAGAAATAACACAGCATCACATGAAAGACGGGAAACGCTAAAGTCCGCACTTGAAGAAATTATTCGGCGCCAGAGTCCGAAGGGGAAGCGCCCTGGGAAGCAGACTGTCCGTCCGAGTCCGAGATGCTTGTTTCTGAAAAATTTAGCTGCAGACACTTAAAGGCGTACATACCTACCGAGTCAACCGGCATCCGTTTCTCAGCAGGTACCTGAAGTTCACTATCCGTATAAGGCAGGGGTGGGGAACCAGCGGGCCACGGGCCAAAACGCGGCCCGCATCAGAATTTACGTTGCCCAAGAGTACATTATATCGGTCAAAACGAAGCTATGATAAGCAGGTACGTAAAAATTGTCAAAGCACCCTTCCTTATAGTTATTAATCGAGTATCTAGCAGAATTTTAAGATAAATTCGATTGATGGCGTCCCGCCAGCGACAACGCACAATTTCATGCGGCCCGAGATGGTAAGTAGGTTCTGGTGTATAGCTACATAACGCCAATTCAAAACTACGGAAGAATCGCTCACCTGGCAAGCGTTCGTACTGAGGTGACTTGCAAAACAGAATGTGCACCATTAGACAAACAACGATGACCAATGCAGCAGAAAGAACGGCGACACCGACCCACATCAACCTAAGCACACAAAGACTGTTGATAAAGCGTGCAGGTAACGAAGCAGAGCCAAAATCTACTAAGCAGAGCCAAAATCTACAAGCACGCAACTTAATGTACATCACTGACAAAATTTCAAACCCTCACAAGTTCAATTCTGGATCCACTGCAACATCGCTCGGGACTGTTGTGTAATTGCTGAAATAAGTGGATAACTCAGACGGAACGGTAGTGTCGTAGGCACCAGAACTCATCTGAAAAAATTACGTTGCTTTGAAAGGAACAAATTGCTGAATAAGAAAGAACGCGCTCCCTTGCAGATTATTGAGAATGATAAACTAATGAATCATTCCGCATTCACACTTCTTATATCTTGTCGACGTAAGATTACGGAACTATAACTAAATCATCTACGTCTTACCTCGAATAATAGCTATAGAACGCCTTTGAAACCAAGTAAACTGCAACGTAAAAACCAAAACGACCGTCTGCATGCAAAAGTGCTACTAGTGGGACTGCAAGTTGAAACTACTTCGCTTTAAAGCACGAAGAGCGTTGGGAGAAAACTCTTTTTGCGTTCTGCAGAAAAGGTGGCACGAGCAGCTCCGGCACGCGTGATGCATTTTCGCATTTTCCAACAAAACGCATTTGAACATTCGGCGCTGCCTTTGCAATAATTACAATTACTTATCCAATCACCTGTAGCGAAGCATGGCAAAGGCAAAAAATGATGCTCCGATAGTTGAAAACACGCGTGGAAACGCAGGGTAATAATAACCTTTGTGAACTTTAACCCATTTTTACAGCTTTTTTGCATCATTTTAAACATGGTTAACAACCCCATTGTGACAATGAAAGCCAACCTACCGAAAATTCATAGGTTAGAGCTGGAAAACGTATGAGATCCAGCATCTTACTTGTAAGTACAAAAGTCCATGTTTATAAATACCTTGAGAACATTGTTAAACACAACATCGTTTCTCGTCGTTGGACTCTATGGCCTCAAGAATGATACACCTACACATTAAAAAAAAGCATTCTCAAATTATGGATATTTTTACTACGGTAGTGTTCTTCGCACGCGTTGATGTAAGACAAGTGGCATAAAACGTGTTATGATACATATCCTTGAAACCGGATTCAAAGTTTTGATCAATTTTATTCTAATGTTGTACATTTTACCCGGCGAAGAAGATTTTACGACAGTTATTGCTCAACTGGAAGTTTAAATTTAAAGTATAAATGCAACGGTCTAATGACATTCTCCGATTTCAACCTTTAGATATTTTTCCAAAAGATTACAAAAAATTCGTTTTGGTTGTCGTTGTCGAGGGTTTCATTAGTTTGGTTGAAACGTTCCGCTTTTCGTCGAACGAAAGACAAACACTTTGGTTCACAGGAACGGAAAAGCTTTGAAATACTGCACTGGCTGCCGCAAACGTGCATTTTAAATTTGTATGAAATATGACGATTGATTATTTGAAGTGGCCATTCCTGTGAACTCTCACATCTCTGGTTATCAAACATGCGCTTTCAGCAACAGCAGTATTTTCATAAAATCCACCATTTGTGATTATGATTCTCAGTTATTTGCATGGTCATTATATTACCAGCAAAGCTCTTAATAATGAATGAAGTCAGTTTGACTGGTACTGAGTTTTTATTAATTATATATGACTCTGGGTGGCAGCATCGCATCGCATCTTTAAAACACGGTTTTCGGACAAACTTAACAAAATCGCGCTTTATCAACAAAATGTTCATGTCAACTGACAATTTTTAATCTACCCGCTTTCTGTGTAGGTAGAAAATTCATCAAGTTTCACACCCGTTGTCTTGCATTACGCAGACGCAGATCTGAGAGCGGGATAGGGACATATGCTGTTTTGAAAGTTATTTTACTACAACCTTAATTCCGACGCCTGGTAGTTCCATGAAATTTCGGAAAACTCATTCCACACTGCTAGTTAACGCTCTTTGATGTTCAAACTGTAATTTATTAAGCAATTCCTACACAAATCAGTCCTGCAAGCAAATAAAATATGAATACTTTCAAAAACGTTTCTGAACATTAGGTTCCATGGGAAAGTGTACAATTTAGTGCACTGTTTTCCAGAACTCTTGGTTGTGCTGGGAGTATATTGTGCAAAAATCTGCAGTTTACGTGAAAGGAGGTTGAAAACAAAATGAAGTTATCCTTGCTATGCCAGGCCTGCAGCTAGGCTTTAAGTTTTGGGGGCAAAAATAAATTTTATGGGGTCAAGATTTTTGCTTTGATTATATGTTTAAAATAAACATAATAAAATACAGATAAATATGATAAAAAATTTCGGGCACAACGAAATTTGGGAGGGGAAACAAAACGAATTTGGGGGGCATTGTCTCCGAATGCCTCCCGTGGCTACGAGTCTGGCTACTACAACCCGTCCATTTAATAAGTGCTGCATTTGCTGAATTCTAGGTCAGACTTACAAGATGTGTTTCAGTCTTTGGGAAAGTACATCCCATTCATTTTCAAAAAACCACAAGAGCATTTTAAGAGTTAAAGCACTAATGGCAGTAAGAAGAAAAACACTTTTACTTATCTTTTCTCTCGTTAGGTAATTTACTTGTGTGCAATTGAGCGCATGGAAAATTAGAGAATGAGACATGTTACCAGCAATTCCATTTCCACGAACTGGAAATCCGTGTTGGCAATTTTTTGGTCTACCTGCAGATTTTCACTATTTCTTTGTTTTGACCCGTCCCACAACCAAACCTGGACGCTCCCCTGTAAATTGTTTGTCCGCCTATTTTACTAAAAGGTGTGCTTTTCACATTCATATTCCCAAAATAAACAAGCCATAACATATCATGTTAAAAAGTTGGAAAACACATACACTTCAACCCAGTGATCCTTGAAATTTTTAAGCATCAATACCCCTATGATCAAAAATTTTTGACAATGCACGAAAGAATTGAAAAAGTCGAGTCCACTTTGGCATGTTTATCTCATTTATGGATTCACCGTAGGGAATTATTTCTGTTTCGCGATGGCATTTTTTGGATCTTGACGATCGTGTTATAATGAGCTTTCACTGTACAGTACATCACTTATTCTGAAATGAAATACTCAATACCTCCAAATCTAATTTCAATGCCTGCTGGTGTTGTTGAGGTAAACTTTAAGAAATCCTACTTTACCCTGTTTGGACTGGGAGTTTGCTGAGGTACTTCCTGAAACGTTTATGCTCCATTGGTCTGATCAGTATCTTCATTTATTTGGTTTCAAAACTATAATATTTATCGAACGGTAATTGTGCTTAGAAAACCGGGACACAGTCAATCAAATTAGTTGAAGCTTTCTTCGCTAGTCAGACAGAGATAAAAATCTTAGATTTTTTGCGTGTTTACTGCTTCACCTGGCAATCTTGCAATATTTTCTGAAAATTTCTCAGAGAGTCAGAGAATTGCAAATGTGATTCAATCCCAATTTTGTGCCGGGAAAATGTAATATGCGTAATGGTCTCTGGAGCTCGGACGCAGATCTGTAATCCATGACGATTGGCAAGCGTTCCAGCCTAGCGGCCAAAAGCTTGTTGAAAAATGAGAAGCATCTGGAACGAAAGCGTTTGATCGACCGCCCGCCCAATCCCCATTGCTGCAAAGCTAATGAAGGTTTGAGCCACTGCTGCTGCTTTTGCGGACTCGGCAATCGCCAGTTACTAACGGTCAGGCTGCAGTTGATGGGTAAGGGTGAAGCTTAGAAACATAAGTTGTTATAAGGTGTAATTTTGTGTTCTAATTTACTGCCTAACAAGCTACGACACAAATGGCAGNTGGGGCTTTCCACGCCAAAACACTTCAAANGTTTACGANATATCTTTGTTTAATAGTATGTTCATGACAAACTTTTGTGGGTCTGATCAAATATTGTCGAACTGTGCTNTACCTGTGCTATTTCAAACGCGTAGATCAGGATGCTTCGAATGGAGCAAGGAGACTTTAGTGTTTGACAGCAGGAAAGGAAAATTTTACACGCTTATGCGCACAAATGGCCTGTGCTTGGGCCAAATTTTTGCTTAGCGGTAATTTAACATGTAAATTTGGATAAATCAATGCGTGTTGCTCAGTTGTGCACTTAAAAATTGTACTTCAAACTCTGCCACCCCACCAGCAATTGGTTTCCGACGTCGGCAATGCTCTGCAGAAGCAGTTGGCAATCATGAATATGAAAACGGTCAAAAACATGCCTAAAAGCCCTTAATACTTATTTTGCAATGATTTAGCAACAATCCATCAAAACGACTTACCCGATAAAAGTGGAAGCATAAAAAGTGTGGATTTTCCTCACATGATTGCGCTTTGTTTCATAAACCTTCTCTGTTCATTACCGTTGCCTGTAACGTTCTAACTAACAACCATTTAGTATTTTATCAAAATTAAAATAAGCTTTCAGTGAACAGGTTGCTAGTAGGTATGAAGGCATAAAAGGAAAAGAGTAGCATTTTAACAAGCTTTGTATTTTCGAAATATATTGCTGTAGCCTATTATATTTAGCGTTAACTGTTTCGAGGCAGTTTTCCTGTCCTTGTTCAGTAAAGAATTCCACCATTAAGTAACTCGAGATTGAAGAGTTTGAACTTCTGGAACCCTTTGAACCTAGTTTCTGAACGTGTGCTGTGTAGATAAAGTGGCAAAATGAACAATGCCACTGTTCCTGGACAAATCACAATTCAACTAGGATCTTTGCTGGAAGCAACAATCATAATAAAGTAAGTTAAATTTTATGGCTATACTAATGCACTATTTTCATTTGCTTACGAGCAGCGTTATAAGTCAAATGAGGTTGGTTGACTGGACGACCTCCACAGCCTTTCACCAATCCTACGTGACGCAGTACGAGTATACCATCTTTGTTTACATTGATCAGTTCTTTTGCCATTGTGTTTTCATTTATTATAATTTCCACTGACAATTGCTGGTTACTTCTTGGAATATGATGGCATTTTGCATTGTTTCTGCTTATTAGCTCAGTCACATAAAACAATAAATAAATAAATAAACCATGTAACAAACAAGTAAAAAAATGAGCCTGGTAAACACTAGAGCAGTGCCCCAAAGCGTTTCAAAGCAAAATTGATATTATTGACATTTTCAAAATAAAAAGCAGTCTTTTTATTTGTCAATCACATTTACCAGTGCAACACATTTTGAAATTGTGTATCTGAAAAGGATGGGCAGTAAAAAATATGAGTATTTTCGCTTTTAAGATATTATTTTGATAAATGAATTAGAAACTGTCAAAAATTACGAAAATAGAGCTCTCAGATAACTAATGACCAATAAATTTTGTCATTGAGCTGGTGTAGCCAACGGCGTATTTTGAGCATCAAATCCCATTTGCAGTTCCTTGAAGTTTTACAGTTGATTGATTTAAAAAATTGATAAATCAACCATAAAGTTGATAAATTAACCCATTTTATAGCCGATACATCCAAAAATTCCGAACTGATGTCATGCAAAGGCCAATTAAACCCTGGATTGTTTTTTGCCATGTTATCTTTGTAATTTGTTGTCTATCTTAGCATACTCGAAATACAAATGAAATGCCCGTTTTGTTTTAAACATTCTGATGCTTTTGAGCGAAAGCGTTTAAACATAAGTTAAAAAAGTTGCACATTAACTTGGGGTTGTTTTGTTGCAGCAACTTCTAAATAAACTTAAAACACATTTAAAATAGAAATATCAGAAAAGAGAGACCGTATCAAAAAGGTCAGCAACTACATTTTTTCCCAATTACTTTTTATGCTTTCCCGATTTTACAAAACGCATTTCATACGGTATTTTAACAGCAGTGTTGGCATTTCGTTAAGGTTATCGAAAGGTCCAGTGGGTTTAGGCTCGCGGTATAGGAAGCCAATATTCTGCGGCAGCTAGCTTTCGTTTCAAAGAAATACGTCTGTTGATTCCCCAAAGGGCTTCAGTCTTCTTCTGCCAGACATCAAACTCAAACAACGAGCAATTAGTTCACGAAATCAAAAACTAGAGCACGTAAGACATATGTTGTCTGCCTGATCACACAATTGGGTGGCATACCAATAAATAGATAGAAGAAAAATGATTTTATTTTTTTAAACAAGAAAGCATTACATTAGCTCTCAACGGCCTGGGACATCGAGAAAGCAGGATGTCAGATCTCGGTCTAAAAGTCGTTGCGAGTTTCGTTCTTAAAGTTTCTCAAGGCTTTCATAGCGTTTCGCCTGTTGATCAAAACGAGGGGAATTTTGGTTAACCATTTATGGTTAGAATTTTGGCAGAAAGAGAGGTTTTAGTTTCTTTATGTTTTCTCCAAAGCTTTTCCTGACACAAAAAATTGTTTTACTCCTGTGTGTTTCAGTCTATCTGTAGTGTTGGTCTTGAAAAATATCTGTTGTGTGGGCATTTTTACTGGTTAAACAATTCCAAGGCCAGAATTTGTTTGAGGGGGTACTGCAGTTTTGTGTGGTCGTGCATGTGGTTCCCAAACAAAGGAATTGAAAGAGTGATTTTCTCTACTAGTTGGTCTGGCTATCAGCGTTGCACTATCCTTTTTTCCAGTTATCCCAGACAGTATAATAGAAAAACATTTACCGCTATATGTTGCAGAAAAGAAAAATGACAAAACTGTGCATTTTCTTAAATTTGGGAGGTTTAGTATAAATGTGCTGTTATTTTGCAAACGATAAAAGTTTGAAAGGAAAAAAGTAATAATTTTACTCATGTTCTCTCATCTTGTTCTCTGCCAACTACAATTAATCAGGTGTTTTTCAAAATACTTCCTCCTTAACCAGGCAAACATGTCTCAGACATCTATACAATAGAACAAAGATGAGATTATTTGTTACTCTTATCTGATACTGTATCACTGGTCTGGTGAATTATTTGCTTAAATAGTGACACTTTTTTTCGTTATCTTGCATGCAATCATGTTGGCAATGTCAAGAGATCTATAAACTTCATTACTGCCTACACTTTTGAAATAACATTTTTCCTTTTGCCAAGGCAAGCTGTTACCAAATCCTCATGCTTGCTTGCAGGTCAGCGAACACGGTTTTCATCACACTACTGATTGTTCTTTCTGCGAGTGCGTGCTTGATACTGGCCATCAGCGTTTTGGAAAGCTACTATAACCGAAAGCAGAGACATTTTCATGTTAACCTCAATTCCCTCCATTTCCGTGAAAAGTTTTTGTCTGAAAACCAGGTAAGCGCACTGTTTTGCAACTAACATTATTTTCCTTAAAAGGAGCATCGAAAATTCAGTGTCACTGACTTGCATTCTGCAAAATTGCTTTGTTAAAAATATCGCATATATGAATT
>JGI24021J15306_10007864_pt1 | contig 13040 bp, 10 predicted proteins | sample Ectturendosymbi1_FD_15306 | JGI IMG/M metagenome (IMG submission 15306) | reverse complement strand
TTTTTTTTTTTTTTTGGGGAAAAAATGAAGCGGCGTTTTAGTGATCGTCTGTGAATTGTGTTTTTTTTATGTTCGATCGTGGTTTGACTGACCTATAGGTGATCGTTTTTCGGTTACGCGGTGAGTGGGTTCGACTAGGGTTTGTTTTGCGCAAATACTTTTTTCGATTCAAACGCTCGGTGTAGTTTTGACGTAAATTAACCAGAAGTTAACTTTCTCGTTTGTTTTGATAGTTTCCTTTGTAGTCCGAATGAATCAAAACGAAAAAAATTATTATCGCGGAAATTTAACCGAGGAATTTATAGGAAAAAAACGTGAAATGGCCTCTTACGCTATTAGCGGTCAAGATGCTGCAGTTTGCTTGTGGAAATGTTGGTGAAATGTTTTACATGAATATTATGTAGTAAGCGGCAGTTGTCTAATTGCCTTTTTTCAGCTGCCGGTGTCAACAAGCTTCTTTTAAAGCCACGTGAACTGGTTCTGATTTTTCCCGTCCGAGGGTTTTTCGACAAAATTTGTCCTGTCGATAAGCACAGAAATACCACTGGCACATTATTTTATTTGAAACTGGGCTGAGAAATTTTGTTCTCTGCTTTTTAGTAAAGTCGGTGAATCATTCGATGAGATCAAAATTTTCGATTTCTGATCTCAGTTGCGAAGCTGCCGAGCATCTGCTTCCTCGCGTTGCGCGTTTTTGAACAGCACCTTCAAAGGTTTTGAAAGCATTAAGTTGAATGCAAAGAAAGAGCAACTCACAGGCATTCGATTCTTTCAGACAAGACCTAGTTTGCAAGCTCAGCAACGCGCCGCGAAGAAACCGTACCTTTTGCGCAGGTATATTCACTTGCTCGCAAACTACAAGCTCAATGTTCAAATGCGAGCAGCTTGCGACGCGTTCCGAAACGGATTAGCGTCAGTTCTTCCGATCGAGTGGCTGCGCATGTTCGACCATCGCGAGTTCCAGACGCTGATATCCGGCGCTGAGTCGCCGATCAGCGTCGGTGACATGAAAGAGAATGCCGTTTATTCGGGTGAGACGCAATTTTCTTCGGTTCACAGTCCCTTTCTATCGCTTACTTTGTATTTTTGCATAAGCGGTGTGCAGAGCCAGACGAAGCTGTAACGATTCAACCACTTGCGAAAACCACTATTTTAAGTAACTAAGTTCATCGCCAATGTGGGACCCAGTTCATGCGTAGCACGCCGCAAATTTTGTTGCAGGTGGTTACAACGCACAACACCCTACAGTCCAACTCTTCTGGTCAGTCCTTGCAGAGTTCGGCGAAGAAGAAAAACGCAAGTTGCTATTGTTCGTCACGAGCTGCTCGAGGCCACCTCTGCTCGGGTTCAAGGTGAGGTCATTCGCAAATGTGTTACAATTTTCGCCTAAATTTTCCATGTTTCCTAAAGGTCTGTTAAAGCACTGAAAATTTCCGAACTCGCACGCACAGATAAAATTTGTGCTTATGTAGAAAAGGTCTGAGACTCTGCCTCGTGTTCTTCTTATTTGTTTGTTGTTGTTTTTTATTTACTTTGTTATTTGTTTCGCTGCCTTCTACCACGAACCAGGGTTCCTTTGCGGATCTAATTTGGGCGAATTGGGAATTGCGTTTTCCCCAAAGTGTTGAGTTAACCCCTCCCCCCTGATTTCGTGCAGTCACCTCATGCTTGGCGGTTTGATCTCGTGCTGACCTTCAACACCCATCAGCATGTAAGAGGGCGCGTTCCATTTCTGTAACTTTAGACCAGGGATTCTCAACGCGGTCCAGGTAGACTACGGGGGTCCACCTGGAATTTATATTGGTCCCCAGAGAGTTCCGTAAATCCTTGGATGAAATGTTCACTGTGCAATACAGTTTCGACTAGTTGTCGATGAGGTGTCAGCATAGCGAGGTGGTCTGTCTGATTTTCTGTTTCCTTCAAAGATGGTCCATGGACCAAAAAAGGTTACGCGATTCCCAAGAATATTTTTTGCGTAATCGTGACAATGCCAAAAACTTTTCACAAAATACATATAGGGTATGAGCGGAAAAAGCAAGAAACTTGTTGATCGATACGCAGACATTACGCTCTAACATTTTGCTAATGGAGCTCCCTTTGCCAGGACATGCAACCGCCTTTTTGCGTGCACAACGGTGGTGAGGCAGACCGACTTCCTACGTCATCAACTTGCATCAATCTGCTCCGGCTCCCGCAGTACGACAACGCCGCGCTTTTGAAAGAAAAACTCCTTTACTGCCTAAACAGCGAATCAGGATTCGAGTTGTCTTAGCATGTTGGATGAATGTCGGTTTGATGCAAATGCATCTGCGCTCGTGCTCTTGTCTTTCACTAGTAACTTGAAACAAATATTTTCTGACTGAATATATGAAGATGAAGATTCGGTTCTGCCCAAAGCTATTCGTGGGTTCTCTGATGGTTTTAACCACCATTAAACTGTTGTCGCATCAAGCGAAAACACAAGAAAGTCTAAATAAGCTTATCCCTACCAAATAGTCATTTATATTGATTTGAGGTGGTTGGTATGAATCTGATCTTCATCCAAATGACATTGATTTTGATTGTTCCTTGAAATGACGGGGTAGCGGGTGAAAAACAGTGTTGGACGTCTGAAGACGTGTTCCCGTTCCTCTGCAACGTTACAACCTATGCCGTTTTAAAGCCACCAAGAACGAGCTTTTTGGTTCTAATATTTTATTGTTGTTTCGTATGCGGACTGCTGTAAGTTATATTAAAACTGTCGCACTTTCTATTGAATTTATCTTTTTTGTTGCTGCATAAAGTGCACATGTTCTGAACGGCGAACCTAGTGACCTGCAATGAAACGTTCCCATAGATTCGCGCAACGATCGTAAAAGTTGTTAGAGTTGGTTTGAAGGTACTTTCTCTGCTCACTGCAGTTTTTTTGTCCAGTAGAGTTATCGCTTCTGGATGACTTCCGCTTAGGTTTCTTTGTTCTCCGTAACATGAGACACAGTTTCACTGTTGGCTGGTGTTGTCTGTGAAACAGTTCCACCGCACTAGCATCGACCTGGTTAAGTCGAAGGTTTTGTCGTGTTCTCTGCTGAGGAAGCAAAGCAGCATTACATCCAAATGAAGCCCTAGCGGTGGCGTAACTAGAGGTTTGAGCCTGGGGGGAAACTTAGCTGAAGGGGGCCCACTAGCCAACACTCGGGAAAAAGATGAGAAATGATAGTAAATCCGGATGTGGATGTCCATACCAAAACCTGATATCACCGGAAAAGCACTCCGAAAAACTCAAAAAAACACCCTACAGAATACTAAATACTGAAATGTAAGCTAAGCCTGGGCCCGATTTTTACATTTAACTTGTGAGGAAGGGGGGTGATTCGCACCCCAGTCATCGTCAGTTACACCATTAAGCCCTATAGCACTGCTTCTGGCGTAACACGACGGTTGCTTGGACTTCAACTGAAACTGTAGCTTCACAGAAGGTGAAGTCAGATGACACGAAACAAGCAGATTCAGAGTAATGTAATGTAATGGGGTGTACTTGTCACATACATTTTCATCCGTAAGCGGAAGGATCGGGTCCGCTAAAATTTAGACGTTGTTGATCCTTAATCACAAAGGGCCTTCAGCTGGCATTTTTCTCACACAGTTCAGCATTTTGGCTACTTTCAGCGTGACTCAGATCTTCCAGTCCCAATACCCCTATGCTGCAGAATGTAGTAACCTAACATTTTTGCAGGCGAAGAATATATGCTAGTTGCCGAAATTTTTTTCAGCTACTCTCCTGGCGAAGTATGTTTCGGCCAATAGGAATATCGCTTCACAGTACGGCGAGTGAAAACATGAAAAATTTCACAAAAAAAGCCTGTAGTTCACCTTCGGACTATTGATTCCAACAGAGATCACAACTTCTGTGCAATATTTCTTGCTCTGACATTTTATTTGAAATTTTTACCTATATCGCATAAGTAAACCCTAAATTGCTTATTCAGTCACATATATCAAGTTTTCCATAAGCTATAAAAATTTGCACACACAGCCAGGAAACTTAGATGGACGTGGTGGTGATAGAACCTGGAGCACAATAAAACTTGGCGAGTGCTAACGTGGTAAGTGGCGCTAGTGAATCATTGGATTTGGTGTAAATTATAAATGTGCATTTTATGTCGAATCATACCCAAAAGTTAGTTGATGTATTTATGGTTTACTCGAGCAAGGTTCGGTTTCGAATGCTACAATGAAATGCTTTTCTTTCCCATCCAGTAACCATTCTTCTCAGCATGTTAGTATCTGTACATAAGAGAGTCGTGGAGCTCATTCAAAAAATACCCCACTGCAAGAAACAAACTTGCACCAGCCAAGATATTAAACGAGCTGTTTCTATTGTTACACGGGCAGCCGAAACACACGTTGGTTACGAAAGCAGACAGTAAAATTCTGACCATATTGAATGCAGAAAAGAACTGCAACATGAAACAACCGTGTACATAAACATTTGTTGGTAATTTGGACTAGGTGGTGCCTTATAACAGGAGTGTTCATTCTTGCACTCGGTAACGGGAGATGTAGATAATTCAACACCACATTCTTTTACTCGGTGACGGGAGATGCAGATAATTCAATATCAACTTTTCAAGAAATGTTTATGCCACCCCCNTACATAAAGAAAGGTATTTTTATCCACAATTCAAAAATTTTGTGCGATCTGGAAAATACTGCCGGAGTCCTAAAAATGTGCAGAATAATCATTATCACAGCCTCTGAACCCCGCGCAATGCATGGTTGATCCTGCTAATAACGTCAGGGCGGGGACGATTTCAGTAATGTATTTGGTGTCATGTCTCATAACGGCTTCGCTACTGGTATGAGGGATTAAGTATACTTCACACAAGTGCTGCAACAAAACAGTGGAGACAATAGCTTTACGTCATGAAAAATGAGACATTTCAAACATGAGGAAAGACTTACTCGGAATCGGTTTTGATTTATTGTTTTCCGTTGTTTGCCGAAGTGTACATAATCATTGTGAATAAAGTTGCTATTGTAGGTTTGACGGGGGGGGCCATCGACCCCCTGGATCCGCCACTGGTGCAGTGTGTGTGTATTCTGAACTAAAAATCTGATACACTAATGACACAGCCAAACACGCGGGGCGAATATGCTACGAAATTTTGCGGCGCTTCGTACAAACACGACGATTCAGTAAAAATTGCTGTATTTACGACCTCGAAAACATGTAAAAAGGGGGCTTAGTCGCAATCTTGCGCTGTCAAGCTTCCGCCATTTGCTTATATTTCAAGCCACGCATTTAAAACCTTGAATCAAAAGCAAACAGCTTAGTAAGTAGTCAACTATTGCTGGCGCACTGGAAAGGCTGCGGCAATTGCGGCCAGCTTTCTCTATATTGGCCAGCAGCTTTTTACTGAAACGACCCAAGATGAACGGGACATCAGTTCTCCGCTTCTTTATTGAACGCAGATTCTGATTTCAGATGGGCTTGATTTTGAAGTGTAGCCCGATGAGGGAGAACACCATGCACTTCAAATCCTGCAAACGCAACGTGTTTAAAGTCCTCATATGTGTGTCCGGCTGGGTACATCTCCCAAGGCCAAGATAACGATTTTGTACTGGGTATACATTCAAGTTAATACATAAGAACATTTGTTATAATGTGCGGCTACACGGCGAAAAATGAACTGTTGCGAAATAACGAGAATTTTCTTATAGCACCATTCTTCATGACCAAAAGCGTTTCACCCACCATTACCAGCAGAAAGACAAGAGGTAAGCATCGATTTTTGCTACACTTTACTGACTTGCACAAGATAGTAGAAGCACCGAAGTCCATTTGGATCTTTGCATTCGTTGACGTCAACTAAAGATCCAATTTTTGACGTTGTGAAAGAAATGTGTTCTTCCCCAAGAACGATTTCCAGTTCCTACACAATATTATTGTTCACACTGCAGCATGAATATACAAGACATGGTACAACTGACAAAAATCACTGAAATGGTGCGGTTTCAGTTTGACAGATCAGTGTCACGTACAAGTCGTGGATTTAGATATGGAGTCGATGCCAAATGAAAACAGGATCGTAACCCAAGAAGTAATAAAATGTTGTAACGCAAATTGGTTTATTACAAACATTCTCACTAGTTTTCTCCGGTTACCAACATCATTGTAGATCAGAGGTTCCCAACCTGGGGTACATGTACCCCTAGGGGTACATTTGCCTGCCCGAAAGGGTACATTTAAGGTTAGCAATAGAAGCGAAATATATATTTACATATCTGTTATTTCCAATTATTTATACATATATCAGTGACTATTATTCTCAAAAGCCGTTGGATGCCTATTGTTAAATATATCTATGATTAATCATGCTAAAATGTTTTGTCGCAAAAAATTTTAGGGGAACACGTTCATCTGTTGAAATGCTGAAGGGGTACATGTTAATCTGTCAGAATGCTGAAAGGGTACATGTTCAGAGAAAGGTTGGGAACCCCTGTTCTAGATTGTGTTCAAACGTTGTGGTGAAGACTATTTATGAAGGACCTAAAAAAGATAGTGACGCAGCTCGAGTCATTCACTGGTAAAAAATGGAAGCAAGTCACTTAAAACTTCAAACAAGACACATCTCCAAATCGAGTCTAACCTGACGCCCAACTCGATCAGGGTTCGGCCACATTGTATCATCTTCTTTCATAATTTCAGAATCTTCAATTATGCGCTTCAGTTCTTCCAGGACAGCTTTGTGAACGTATGCTTCCTTTCTGATCATTGTGTCATTCTTGTAATTCGAATTGTTAGCATATCTGAGTTTGCCTGGAAGGTACAACTCTTGTTAAAAGTAGCATCAAAAATATAATGTAATAAGACAACTTTCATTGTTTCGTGAGCCACAACTGCCCCACAAATACACACACTTTTTTCTGTTGGTCACTCAGAAGTGATTAAATTTAGTTAGCCCACTGAAAACCATCAAACAAAATACACAGTAGTACACTAATGCATAGAAACTCAAGTCAGTCTACTTCAACAACACCTGGAAGCATATGCCGGCTAGGGCAGTGGTTCCCAAACTGTGAACTGTGGTACGCATACCTCTAGTGGTATGTGAAGGTCTTTAAGGTAGTACGCGAGTAGGTCTACCTTCTGTTTTTCTTCACAACTTTTGATTATATTTATCAAGTTCTGTTTATAAACTCCCACATTTTTGTTCACTTTTTCGATTAGTTTTTAACAATAGCCATTACATTTCTCATCATTTTGTACATGCCGCTTTTGTGTCAAGTCTAGTTTTTGAAACTTCTGATAAAATATTATGTGGTTGAATGAATTTTCCTGGAACAAAGTGGTAACTGGTGACAGACAGACTGGCAGTACCAGGCCCACAAGTGGTATGTTATCTGGAAAAGGTTGGGAACCACTGGGCTAGGGATTTTGTCTCTGTTAAGTTGTTTTTTTGAACAAAGTTTCTTTTAGACACATTGTTTTGACTAAACTGGTATGTTTAGTTAAATCTGTTAAGGCTTGTGTCTATTACACTATAAATGGTCTGTGGCAGGGTTGCATACATAACTTGTCAAGTATAGAGGAAATTACATGTCACATCTGTATTTGTACCAAACAAAAAGTATTAAAAGTGTGAACATCTTCAAACACAATAAATGTATGATTTCAGGAAAAAGTTTACATTGTGCATGCACTGAATTGTAATGCAGATGAAGCCCTAGCAGTGGCATATTGATGAATAACAAAAGATTTTTTAGGTTGCTTCCTATTTTCTGTGTTTGTACAAACCAAGTATGAGTGTTTTTTTAACTTCATCTTGGCATTAAGTTGCACAATGACAATTAACATGAGTTAAAACTGGAGATTGGTTTACTTGTTATATAGTCATATCATATCTCCATCTTCATGGAGAGAACTTAAAATCATTCTAAAAACCTGGAGTTCTCAACAGTTCATTTGCAACAACTTTTAGCAGTACTTCTGTAGTAGTGCATGACTAACCAGCTGATAAAATCTTTGCAAAAGAAGTACAATTTTCAAATATTTAAAACAGTAGGGACCTTCTCACAAACACTTCAGAAATGTTGGCAAACACAACTCACCCTCTTAAACAACCAAACCGTTCTAAACAGTTCAAAATTTAAAATGCTCAGCCATTTTAATCAACCCTCACAGATAGTACTTCACATATTTTAGCAGAAGTACTTTTTGAGGCAGCCATCTATTGAGTGGTGCAGTTATCACAAAACTCCTTGCAACTGATGCTGCACAGGTCACATGTGCAATCATAAATGGCTGGATGCACTATTCTCCCACCTCTTCTTGGTTCATATATATATATATATATATATAACTTCTCAAAATAATTCAATAACAAAAAACTTTGCTGCACAACAGATCTTTATAAGAGAGCTTTAGCGAAGCTTGGAATAGATTACAAACTATGGCCTTATCATGGCACTATCAGAGAGCTACGTCATAGTAAATAAACCTCCTCAACATGAAACATATTGTTACTGTTGTAGAGCAACCCAGTTTTCATTCTTTGGATACCTGTAAAGATGAATGGTAGTTAAAAGCTCTAGGTTTTCTGTAAGCTTTTGAGGAATCAGCTGACTGAGCTCTGCTTACATCTTTTTGCAATGATTCAAACTTGCTCATATCTGTATTCAAATAGGTACTCTCAACAATAGGATTAAGCAAGGAATCGATTGCTTTCTCTACTCTTACTTCAGCCTTTCAACTTTTCACCTGCAAGTTTTGCTTAAATATTTCAGGACTGAAGATGCGTAATTTTACATGCAATTAATTTCCTATTACAAATTTGTTGATCAAATGCTTGCTTACCCCCATTGTAGATAGTACTTACTTGAAGATAAATGGCATCACAAACTTGACGCAAAATTTAATATTCAAGGCATGATGCTCGTTCATTTGAAATAATTCCTGCACACTTTTTCATTGCTCTTTTAATGTGGTTTGACCTATTTCACCACCCAGTGAGCTAACTANATCATTTACGCTCATCACAGCATTTCAACATTTAATTTAATAAATGCTCCCTGAGTTTGGCTGTCCACCTCTGATAAGCAATCGGTCTTACACATTGCTCCTTGAGTCATAACGACAGTGTTGTTTGTGGTGTAGCAATCGGAAATCCTGAGCGGCATGTGTGCAAAGCTTCGCACTGTGGCAGTAAGCAACAATAGAGATCATGCGTCGCAATCTCTCTTTTTGTTGCTTGCTCGCACTACATATGTAATGGTGTTATTCTTCACACACATCCCGTTCATGGTGAATCACACAATCAACGCAACACCACCAGAGAGGTTACAACAGTGGTATTGCTCAACATTTGGGGTCTGACAGTTTTGTATTCCATTGAAAGCAATTATTTGGGAAAAACTTATTTTCAAGTTTTTTACTTGCTGCAGCTTGTTTTTGATTTATATTCATTTTAGTCATGAGTTTATTTGCTTCCTCTGCTCTTGCTTTAACCTTTTCAGCACTTTCACCCATAAGCAATAAACNCTGCTGGCAGACTACAGGACTCAAGCTATTTCCTATTGAAAATTTTGCTAATTAGTTCAAACCCCACCTAAGTGGGGACTAGTTGCTTGAATATAGATATGTGCAAGTTTGCATTATAGCAAAAAGATTGAAGCAGAGCCCAGTTAGCTGATTCCTCAAAAGCTTATTGCACACATAGAGCTTTTAGTGGTCAGATATATACATTTCACATGACAGCTTTTTGGATCGCTTTGTTGATCATGCTTTTCCAACAATGCTCTGGAAAACAGAAATATACTGTTGGAAAATCGTGCTTTTCAGGATTACCCTAAATCAGCAGTTGTGAAAATAAAATAATTGTCTAACTTATCAGGTGAGGAAAAGATAAATGTGTCTCTTACCATCAGGTCTGAATTCAAATTCTAAAAATTCATGTCCGAACTTTCCTTTGTGGCCAACATAATATCGCAAATAGAACTCAGAAGACATCTTTCACTTTTGCTTTTCAACCACCAATGACAGGTCTATGTTTGCTACACCAGTAATTTGTAATAAAAATTCCTAAAACAACCTAATAACAATGACATAAAAACAGTGGTTACTAGCTCATAAATAATGTGTGCATTTGGAAAACTGTACATCGTAAATACTTATATAAAACATATGAAAAGCAGAGTTAAAAAAACAGAACTTAACCTTACATACTGGTTAATAGCAGAAAAGAATCCAAAGCATTGTGTAAATAACTATTTACACAGTCTGTAAGGTTAAGTTTCACTATACTTGCTTTTTATACTCTTGCATGGGTTCTTAACCTGGGGACCATGTACCCTGAAGGTAGTGGTCGGCAAACTGCAAGTCTTTAGCACTTTCATTTGGCCATGCAACACTTTCTGTTGTGGGTTGCATGTTACAAGAGCTACAGTCATGTGATAGTTGCAATGGTCAAATACATAGATTAGTGTAACAACCATGGATCATTGATTGTTTGGCAGTAGGAAGCATTGTTTTGTCATTATACAGTTTATGACATTAACATGGTAATGTTATGTAACAGGTATCCAAATCAGAGATTGACCGATATGGCTTTTTTTGGGGGCGATACTGATGCCGATATATCGGTCATTCATGGACCGATAGCTGATACTGATAACCGATATTTCCAAAATTTGTAAATCTTGTTCTCTGCTTCATTATCAAAAATATAATGTATTCTATTCCTTACCTTTTTTTCAAAAACGTCAAAAATCAGGATTTAAGAGCTAAAATTTTTCAAATTGTAGCAATTTCAATATTTTGCCGTGAATTTTAATTTATCTCATTAATGATGATGACTGCAATGACCGACACGTGCTTCATGATTCATCTNGTCTGCTTGTTTATGAAAACACACCCACTAGCGTTGCTGCAAGATAACTGTCTTGACTTGGTTTGTTGTGCTTTCTTGNACAAGATTTCTGGATGTGTGAGGAATATANCAGTATTGTGTCAACACCTACTGAGGCCAATCAAATTGGCCGTTTTGACCGATACCAATATATCGGTGAAACCCAAATATTGGCCTGGTATACCAGCCAGGCCAGTATATTGGTCTATCTCCAATCTGAATATAGCAACGTTTTAAATTGGACCTTCAGATATAAGCATGGGCTCTTAATTATGACTGAAAGGGCACGGCCTAAGAGGATCTGTGAATGTGATTTAAAGGGTGTGAATGTGATTTAAAGGGCTTTGCTCTAACATTTGGAAAAGGTAAATAGGCTTTACAGACATTACAATTTACAGCAGCATTTTTTCTTGAGAGATTCGTAACCTTTATTAGGATATAATACTAATGGTCCTTGACACACAAATGTTTAACACCTTAGGTGTCAGGTGGTTGAGGATAAAATCAAGCAGTTTTCACATTGTCTTTGCATGGGAATATCTCCACCGCCGATTGCACTAGAAAGCTGTTCAAACCCTCAAAAGCCTCAGCAAGCCTTCGCATCTGCGATGAAAGAAATTTGTTGGTTTGGGGTTTTATTTTTTTTTTGTGAGTGACATTACGAGTGGCGTATTTTTAAGCCTTTTTGGCACACTTCATCTGGCCCTGGGCTTTTTACACCATGTAGCCTATGCAACAGAAATGAACGTCTGGCCGAAATCAGGAATTCTCACACCAAAACAAGCAGATCGCACGTGGCTTTGTGCGAGAATTTCTCTGGTCCGGTCAGCACTACAGACCCAGTAAAAGGCTCAAAAGATGCAGAAAGTCTTGTCGTCTACACTCGAAAAAAATTTTTTTGCTTGGGGATGCAGATTTTTTGTGAGTGTCATTCGTCATAAGTGGAGGAGTTTTAGGCCACCTTGGCCCACTTTACCTGGCCTTGGGCACCAACCATTAGATGATAGTATTTCGCTGAAGTTTTTACTGGAAACTAGGCTACAATCCAAGTCTTTTGACACTTTGGATGCCTTGCTGGGGTTTCGGGTTCAAAAGTTACAATCTAAAGTAATAAAAATGTTTGACTAATTAGATAATCAATTAATTTGTTTATTTTAGATCATAACTTTTGAGCCAGAAATGCTAGAAAGTCGATCAAAGGCTCAAAAGACAGGACTTGAGTCCGAGCAAAAAATTTTTTTTCGAGTGCAAACTAGAAGACTTGCCGCATCTTTTGAGACTTTTACCAGGTCTGTAGAGCAAACCGGACCGGAGAAATTTCCGCACAAAGCCACGTGCGTTTAGGCAGTTTTTTCTGAAAATCCCCGAATCCTAGCAGACGCCAAAGAGTTAATTAATCTGGTTAATGATGATGCTGTGCAGCATGGTTCCTCTTGTCTACTTGTTTATGAAAACACACCTGCTAGCGTTGCTGCAAGGTACCTGCCTTGACTTGGTTTGTGATTTCTTGCGCAAGGAATATAACAACATTTTATCAACACTTGCTGAGGCAGATTTCAATAAAATTGGCCATTTTGGCCGATACGATACATTGGTAAAACCCAAATATCGGCCCGATATATCAGGCCGATATCTCTTAAAAATACATATATATGTGCATGTGAAGATTTACGCTTGTATCAATCAGATAAGATCTCTGGATTAGGCAACTCTGGGTTTTAAAGTGAATGGAATTATGAATAAAATCAACTAGTCTAATGAAGGATATTACAATCAGTAGTTTCAAATTGAGAAAAAAAAGTTACTGCGAAGTACATTATAAATCAGATTACATTTCAGATTTCACAGTGTAAATGGTAATTTTCTTGACCATTAAAATAGTAAATCCAAATTTTTGTTATATTCTGTTTAACTTTAAAAAATTTGAAAATTATAAATAATAATGAGAATTTACCCTTTTTCTGATTTTTTCACAATTTTCAACATGTTTTTAATATTGTTGAGTGGTTTGAGAACACTTAAGAATTGTATTGTTCAACATTCATTAATTTTTTTTGTTTTTTTTTAATGTTTAAATGGATATATACTAATATATAAAGATATAATTTTCTTACCTGAAGTTTAAAAATAAGCAGTGGCTACAGGTCCGCCTGT
>JGI24021J15306_10007863_pt1 | contig 13041 bp, 8 predicted proteins | sample Ectturendosymbi1_FD_15306 | JGI IMG/M metagenome (IMG submission 15306) | reverse complement strand
GATAACAGTAGTTATCAAAACGTTTGCAAGATGTCAGTTGTATCGTTTGCTTTGGCCGTGATATTTATTATAAGGCTATTCAGCACTTCCGTTTTTCATGTACGTTTACTTCGTTTCTACAAAGCCTACTGCACTCTCGTCGTGCGTGACTGTTATGTCACAGGTGGCGTATGAATAAGTTCTCAAATTTCAAATCCACAGGTGTATCTATTAGAGATCGACTAATATGGCTTTTTTGAGGCTGATACCAATACCGATATTTCCAAAATTTTTAAATCTTGTTTTGCTTCATTATCAAAGATATGGTGTATTTTATGCCTTACCTTTTTTTCAAAAACTTAAAAATCAGGATTTATAAGCTAGAATTTTTGAAATTGCAGCAATTTCAATACTTGATTAGTCTAACTTGTTAGCATAGATAGTATACGCTGTTTAAAATGAATGAACACAGTGCCATGAATAAAAAAAGATAACACTGAATGTCAGAGAACTGCCTACAGTGTTTAAACCCAAAAAAGCGAAAACAGTGCTTGAAAGTTGAAAGATGCTGAACAATGAAAAGGAAGTGCAAAATGGAGCATCAAGTTAAAGAGGTTTAAATTAGTACAACGCTGTATTTAATTAACGATGGCCAAAAATGAAAATATTTCCAAAACAATAGTAACTTTTTTGGTCTTGATAGGATGTTTGTTAAGAATTACTACATAATTCTTGTAAAATTTTGTTTTTGTATATATATCACAAATCAACCTTTCAGACTCTTGTTCAAGTCTTGTGCAACTCAGTGGGTTTTCAATTTGAAAAGTCAATCAAGTCTTAAAGAACCAAATTTGGAATTTTGATGTAATGTAACATTAAATAACTGCATGTCCTCAAAAAAGAAAAACTAGTTCCATTAGTTGCTGCAACTGAAGTACTGCTATTGGTATGAAATGAAATACCTCAACTGATTTGTCAATTCTCAGTAGTTACATATCAACAGTTTAGGATTGTCATGCAGAAAGCAAAGTTCATCTCCATTTTTACCAAGTACTATAGCCTACAGTGAGTTAGCTGGTCATCTACAACCTAGCCTAAACAAAAGCAGCACTAGGCTTTAACCGATTACCGCCCCTCCGCCAGAAGTAAATTCCATAAGAACAAGTCACCATAACAATAGCTAAGGTGCACACATGCGCATTACGCATCTGATGATTTTGCAATAATGCCGCGGTAGTTCTGATCCAATTACAAACAATGCGCTTTTCACTTGCGTGATTTGCGTTGTTGCAAACACTGCTTTTGCTGATCGTGTTTAACAAACAGACAACAGTAATTGTGATGCAACAATGAACACTGACTACTGCCCTGCTATCGGACCGAATGACAAATCATCGCTTCAATGTATTTGTGAAATGTTTGAGTAACGCTTTCGTAGCTTGTGTGCCACATACACAAACGCTGGTTTCATGTTACAACAGCTTGGATTGTGAGATCACAATTATCATTATCATGGCTCGTGGAAAATGTCAATTAAATGAACACGATGTTTTAGCTTGCGTACAGTATGAACCAGCGCACTTATAGCCGAATACATCAAGTTAAGAAAAGTAGAATCATTTTAAGATGTTACTTGCAACTGCTTCATAGCGACAGTTGTCACTAATAAGTAACGATTGCATTTGTAATCATCTTCATAACGCCATAAATGTTGCTTAATATAATGCAATTTATTTATCATGCAAGCTTTTTGAAATTAATCTGTGCTAAACTAGGCATCGATTGGACTTCTGCACCTCAAAGTACCAGTCAAACTTTTTGTGCTACGAAAACTTCCGGAAGTATAACAGGAGTTTATTCGTACACAACACCTGGACGTGGTGGCTTCACGCATTGCGAAACTTCCCGATGATCCTTTTGTTTCGGTTGTGAGTTATGACGGCCAACGCATGCTCCATGGTTAATCTTGTCTGTTTATTTATGAAAGCGCACCTGCTAGCATTGTGAGATAACTGTCTTGACTTGCTTCGTTGTGCTTTCTTACGCAAGTTGTCTGGATGCGTGAGGAATATAACTGCGTTTTGTCAACTCCTATGAATTGTTGAGGCCGATAATATCGGTCGATCTCTAGTATCTATAGCCACTGCCTATAGATAATTCCATTTGAGTTTAAGCAGAAGTTGGAGTCTAAAACTTTAAAATGTTTCGGAGTCGGAGTATATTCAGCCGAAGTAGGAGCGGAGTCGGAGTCAAAAATTTCAGACTCTGTGCACCTCTGCCTCGTAGGTTGATTGCTCTAAATCAGTGTATCCCAATCATTTTTTTGGCTAGCGCCCCCTTTTTCCAACAAACAAATTTCTATTGCCCCCCTACCATGCGTAGCATATATATCAACACAATTATTTTGTACTGTATTATTGGTATGTTTGAAAATGATCAAAACAAAGATGTATTTCACTATGAAACTTAATTTAGTGAATTATCTCATTTAGCAGTTGGAAACTGTTAGAGTTCATGATTTGGAAACTGTTAGAGTTCATGACCAGTTCAATTTCGTTTGAACAGCATTAAACTTGGAGAAGAAGGTGGAGATTGCTGATTTGCCTTTAATGAGGTTAACATCATTCCCCTGCAATTGCAAATTAACTTAACTGAACTTTGTGAAGATATCTGTGGACTGTTACAGCCAAGATACTGTATCTGTGACACCTTTTGACAGCTACCTTCTGTGTGCAGCAACAAGCGTATAAACTCTCTTCATCAATTATCCAAGTGCACCACATTGCCTAAACTTAGCAGAAAACTTCTAAACCCTTTGGTGTCCTTTGATCAATCCATTAATACTCTGCCACATTTTTAGTAAATTTTGAGTTCGGAGCAGTTCAAGATTGAATTTAATCTGGAGGTTTTAAAAGTATTTGAACTTAACCGTGACACTTGCAGTCATCCACTGGCTCTACCATCTCTCTCTCGCTGGATTTCCTTGGCGCTGCTCAAGCTAAAATGCGTTCTGAGACACACTTCTGTTATCCGGAATCTTTTTGATTCCCTTTAGGTAACTTATTCTTGTTGGCACCTAACACTATCTGTAAAACATATAAATTGCCTTTCTACTTTCGAATTAAACTTGTACAAGGTTATTATTATATTTGTGATCATTAAACCACTCCATCCAAAGTTAGCTCACGCATTTGGTTACAGGTTGATCCTAAGTGCAAGTCTGCATTCTCACACATGACCAGTGATAGTCACTGTAACGAAACGGCCATTATTAAGTAGCAGAGTACCTGTGCCAAGGAGTACAGCTGACGAAAATTCTAGTCATAATCATTTCATTATAGAGGAGGACAGTTTTACTGTGCAGCTTACCTTTAGTGATGGAAAGTGCAGTTCATCAATTTACCACCTAGCATTTCATCTCTGTTTTGTTTCCAAAACGCAAAGTTTTTGTTTACAAATTACATGCATATATGTTTGTTGATCATGCTGTTTTATATGACATTTCGTCACTCAAAGTTAGTAAGACAACAGAAATGTAACTATTAACTGGTTCACCTGTCGCCCCCCAATCACCTATTTCTGGTTCACCTCCCCCTTGGAGTTTCTCTACTGCCCCCCCTGGGGGTGGTACCACCCACTTTGGGAACCACTGCTTCAAATCAAGGGACTCAAACTCAAATTGCTCTAAGAGCCAAATGAGAACTTGTAAAGTAACAGCGGCCTCATTAAGACGCTGACGCAACAATGGCAGCACCTGAACCTTACTAGAAACATTCTACATCTTATTTCATGCAAAAGGTATCATGAGCCGAGCACTTTTATACACCGGTGAAAAAACTATGAACACTTTGAATATTACTTATTTTGAAAGTTCCCAAAAACCAATGTGGGCAACACAAAATGCCTTCCTGCGCCACATGTGGCTTGCGGGCCGTGTGTTTGAGACCCCTGCCATAAATAAAGATTATTGTTTGTATGAGATTTTCCAGGCTTCAGCATGTTCAACTTTTACAAACTTGCAAATGATGTAAATGTTTTTGTGCAATAAAGTAAATAGATACATCATTTCAAGCAAAACTGCGAATTTCAACACAAAAATTTTAAATCAAGTGAATTTTTCCAGATCTTGTGAATTTTTTGTGAATCTTGTGATTTTTGCCAATAAGCCTGTAGCAGCATTGTCACTAGTGCCACGCTTAGTGATTTTTCACTAGATTTAGTGATTTTTAGACTGACCTAATGATCTAGTGATTTTTCACTGCAATCTAGTGATTTTTTGAAAAGTATATGTTTGAACAAAATCAATTGTTATTTTTCGAACTTTTAAAGTTTGTTTACTGGTTATTATTGCACTATTGGCCATGACAGTATTTTCATTTCTTTGCAGGAGCACTGCAGTGGAAATAATTTAAATAATGTTGGGTTGATTTGATTGCTCTCTAAAATACTCCGCGAGCGGTGTTGTTTTGAGCTCTTGCGAAAAGCTTGTAGGTGGATGGTATAATACTACATTTTCAATGTTTCAGCATGATCTATTTTAACAAAATTGGAAATCATGCAAAGGGTATTGGGCAATAAAGTAAATAACTAAATCATTTCAAGCAAAATTGCGAACTTCGGCACAAAAATTTTGAAGCGAGTGATTTTTTGCGGATGTAGTAAATCTAGTGATTTTCGCAGAGAAGCCTGTGGCAGCACTGCAACATTTGCTTTGGCTTAGTTAGCTACATTACACCTTTGTTTATGGAAGCACTTTTCACATACTATTTCAAAAAGTTTCAGGTTTGAGGCTTATGATTAGTTAGGGTGTAGGTTTATGTTTTGTTTTAGGGATTAGGTTTAGGGTTGAGGTTTTAAGTTTAGGTTTTGGGTTTAGATCTAGGCGTAGGTGTAGGGTTTTAGATCACTTGACAAATACTATATGCTAATTCTGAGTGGCAATGTATCTATCATTCTTGTCACTTGACCAATTCAACCAATCAGGTTCGCCTAATGGGAAAAAAAGCTTTTGCTCCTGATGGCAAAATAGACACTGCCTTGTTGATTTTTTGAAAATGCAGCAGGCTGTGTGTATTTTGTCTCATGAGGAAAAAGCACTGTTGGAACTATGGCAGATCAGGACTGGATTGGACCAAACTAATCAAATTTTTCAGATCAGAACAAGATTGGATTCAATTTTTTCAGATCAGGATTGGAGTCTGACTGAAAAATCTCATAGTCTGCTCATCTCTGCTGGCCTGGTATGCTGAACTTATAAGTTACATCTGAACTCCAGTCATGCAAAATGAGGTAGAACTTTATTAAGGCATATATTTCACAAAATGTATTATTTACTTGTGTACAGGTTACCTGTGACACAACGTCCATGTCGTACTAGTTGAAACATCCAAGGGTAAAGTTAGGTCAATTTTTTAAGCATATTCAAACATATAGGATTAGTCATGAAAGAATCAAACGGATGGTGAAATATTTAGCCTGTGTGCCTTGTTCATGGCTTAATTAATTTTCCAAAATGTAAAATTATGGGAGGAGATTTAATCCCAGCCATTCTGAAAATGGATTTTGGATGTTCAAATTAAAATAATCTAGTGAATGATTTTTGAAAAGTTTCTCATGTTAAACTACTTTGATAGGTGTATACTGACAAAGTATCACTTATTTTACTACAGTACAAAGCCATGAAAGTACCCCTACCAACCAATACCAGTGAAATAAAGTGCATGTATGAAACTCTAATCTCTAGTGTAATAATCACACACAACTAAACTGAATACTGATAATACTTTTGCTCATTCTTTAACCTGAAAATTATGAAGATGAAATTGCTTCTTTGTATGTACCATTAGACTGGGAATTTGATTGTCTCATATCAGGTAGATGGTCAGGAGAACATGAAGTAGAAATGTATATGAACTCAGATTTTTACTTTTGCATGCACCATTTGGTGCATTTGATATCTGCATATTTGTTGTAATTATGCTGTCGCTTATGGAATTGAAGGCCTTTTTTGGTCAAATACTTGACATAACATTGCAAAAATTTAGCATGTTCCAACAAGCATTAAAATCCTTCCTTAGCATTAAAATCAAATTTTATCCATCTGCCTGCTACTTTTGGAATTCTGCATGAAAGACAAGACTTGCAATGACACATTGTTGCTAAATTGCCACATGTAGTAAATTGTCTTAGCTAATCTCGCTTGTACAAGAATGCTCAGTTCCACTAGAAGTGCTGTTAAACACCAGCTACACTTCCTGAGTAACGTAGCTAGCGATGTGTGCAATTATTTCTAGCTGCAATGCAAGCAGCAAGAGCCTTCAAATGATGAAGAGAGCGATACAAGCAAATAATGAACAAGGTTATTTGTAACATACCTTAATTCCCTCAACATAAACAGTGCTTGTGAAAACATTATTCAGAAAAGTTGAGACTCAAATTAGGCTCTGTGTTGGTCAAAATTGTAGGCCGCTTTCATTTTTCTCAAAATCCTAAGGTTCCAGATAGATTCACAAGCTTTTGTTGCTGTGGTGGAAACAATGTTCCCTCTAAGGTGCGCAAATGCACAGTATCACCAGACCATCTGAATAGTAAAATCTCATTCTCGTGCACTTGCAACAAACTACCTATTAAGATTCAGCAATACAGCTAGGAAAGTGGATAAACTGTGGAAAAGCACGAAAACAAAAAGTTAGTTCAATTAAATCTGTTGTTTGTACATATCTTGATAAAATTTTATACCCATTTTATTAAGTCAAAAACATTGTAAGTCATTAGGACTTTGCTAGGTCAGCCTTAAAATGTTCATGCTCACTGAAACAAACTTCTCAGTGTAAAATGCTCTCAGAGGAAACACTGGGTGGACACACTCATTAATCATGTCATTTATCATGAGTATCTATTTATGCAAACCTGACAGTGCAGTGCAATTGTTCTACTTTTAAATAAATTTATGTAGTTGTACTTTTTGAAGACTTGCTGTGCGCCAGATTGATTGCTCAATGAGGTTTTTCTATCCAATTCTGTAACTAGTGCCATGGTTTGCTGTTTTTTAGAGAATGTTGCTTGTATATTTACATGGTTATATTGGACATGACATATTGATAAGAAACTCAAGATGTTTGGCAGTTTTAGGAATTATATGAAATTCAAATATGCTTGTGTTGTCTGCTACTTAAATGTGCACATTTCCTGTTTGTAATAACAGCTTTAAATTTTTCATTTGCAGACAACTTGTCAAGCTTAATATAAATTTCGAATATAATTGTGTTCTCTGCCACTTTAGCACCTGAGGAGCTGGTGTATGATATACTCGTACTTTAAAATCATGCATTGAGCTGCTATTTTCACACCACCTTGCAACTCGCTAACTTGCATGTCGATTGTGATACAGAGCTGTACAAACCCTCAAAAGACTCAATAAGTCCTCTATTTGGCAATGAAAAAAATTTAAGTTTTGGGTTTCTGTTTTTTATGGGTGATGTCATAAGTGGGGTAGGTTTAGGCCTTTTTGGCTGAGGTTATTGGCCTTAGGCCCCAACCGCAAGAGGTTTCGTTCAACGTTTTAGTGGAAACTAGGCAAAAATCTGACTATTTTGAGCCTTTGATTTGCTTGGCAGTCACAACGTAACTTTTGCAATTGGAAAGCATTACCTGTAGTCACCACAGCACATTAATGTTGTACTTTTTGTCTTGCTGTGAGTTTGTCAAACAGATAACAGCATTGTCAAAACTTGCTATTTCTGCTACCAGTTCATGCCCTCTCCATGTACATACATCAGTAATATTTGGCTACGTGTTAGCCAGGGTGAAGTGAATCATCTATAAACCACGTTTTTATTACTTTATCTTTCGTTTGCAAGTAGGTAAATGCTTGCTGTTTGAATGGTGTTATTTACCTAGTTCATTGTAAAACTTGAGAAAACTTGTTTTGAAGCTCCTTGCTGAAGTTCTCTGAATTGTCATCAGTTGTCCAAGGAACTTTTAGTTTTTACTAACAACAGTTCTTACCAAGACTGCTGCATCCAGACCAAACACCTTCATTCTTTGTGTACATGTAAACTGATTGAATAATAAAACAATGATGGGTATGGCAAAACCCGAAATCAGTGGAAAAAAATCGCAAAAAATGACAACCTGAAAACAAAAAAGTAAGCACTAAATACCAAAATATAAGCTAAGTGGGGGCCCATTTTTCAGATTTAACTTGCCAAGGGAACTAGCTTCTCAAAATGTATTACTGATAATAACAATTGGTGTTACTCTAAATAAATATAAACGATGCCATGGAGTTTTCACTATCTATGACACGATTCATTTAGAGAAATTCAAACAGTGATTTTATGGTTATGTGAAATGCCCACTGGCTAAGCTTCCATGATTTTTATTGAATGTAGATTACTGTAAAGTTCCACTAGTTTTTTAGGTGTTATTTTAAGTAAAATGTTTTACCATATTTCCCTGGAGCATGAAATCCTGTTGCATCCGCGTTATTTTGGTCCAAACCTTTTGGAAACAGTAAAGCAGAAGCTTTTCACTGAAGTGGAAGGAACTTGCACTGGCAAGCATGGATTTGTGATCGCAGTGACAACGATTGACAATATAGGTGACGGTGTCATACAACCTGGAAGAGGTTTCGTGTTATATCCTATAAAGTACAAAGCAATTGTGTTTAGACCTTTCAAGGGAGAAGTGGTTGATGCTGTGGTGACGCAAGTGAACAAAGTAGGACTTTTTACCGAGATTGGGCCGATGTCATGCTTCATTTCAAGGCATTCCATTCCATCAGATATGAAGTTTGATCCTGAGTCACACCCACCCTGTTATAAAACTGATGATGAAGATATTGTCATTCAGCAAGATGACGAAATTCGTTTAAAGATTGTAGGAACGAGAGTTGACGCAAATGATATTTTTGCTATTGGTTCTCTAATGGACGATTTCTTAGGTCTGATAAGTTGACGTGCCTGTACTGTGTTTGGCTGCAACACAGCTTTGCATTTATCACGTACGGTAGCTTGGACACGTTACGCCGCAGTTTGTACTGGCGTGTTGTTACTCGCAACACTTTTTCCGGCTCTACACTGAAGGCGTCAGGTTAAATGAGAATCGCATTTGCTTTGTCCATCACAAAATTTGTTGCTGTATTTGAAGTACGTTGTAATCTCCTTCGCAGTCTTTTCAAGTATGTTTGATATAAAACACATTTCCTTCCGAAACCTGAAACTTTTAGTTTTAATTTCACGGCCATTAGCAATGCAAACAGTAAAAAACAGACTAAAAATCAACATTTGTAACAGCGTGGCACCTTCGAACATTAGTGATCAAACTTTGTTGTGTACACTATGCAGTCGTAAGCGAGGCTCAAAAGGAATGTTCACACGTGATCTTGATCTCACAGTATCAGACATGACCATGATCCCTACCTTGTGAAATTGTTACGTTACGACAGTACCATCAGCGAAGTCAGGTTTTCACTAGGCTTTATTAAACTAAGAAACACCGGCTACGTAGAGGCATCTGCAACGTAAGACAGTAAGCACAGCAGCCACCTAGCCAGTAACTCCACACGGTCTGACACTAGCACACACGTTCGATACAAAATGTGCAAACAAGGCAACAGGGTTGCCAGATTTTTTTACCTGAAGTAGCCAAACATTGTTCTGAAAGGAGCCAAATTGAAAGGTAAGTAGCCAAACACCATTGTTTGCGTTTCGATGGTGACGTCACCATGGTCACTCAACCCCGTAAGACCTTTTTACATAGTTGGTAAATTCGGGAGATATGGTGACCATGGCCCAAAAGCCCCCTTTGCTACGCCCATGGTGTAATGGCAGCAGTACTACGCAATGATTAGCTTTAGTAAGTACATAAAATTTAGTACAGTATTACTATTAGCAATTTAACATTTCTCCGAAATTTCTTTGTCAAAGCAGATAAAACAAACACAACACATGATGATAGGCATACCATACTTCCCGTTTTAGCCGGGACAATCCCGGCTTAAAGGCTTTGTCCCGGTCAATCAACCAAAACGTCCCGGTTAGGCATTCAGTCAGCCAGCTTAGACCTACAGTAAAATTAATACTGACTTTTCCTGCTGTGATTTTTACTAAAAAATACAGTCGAACAAAAATTTGTTCAAGAAAATCTCTATAGAGAAGAATGATTGGGCGAATGTTTAAATTTGCAACCGCTTGAGCATTGTTTGTTTGTTAGTAAAATGCATTATTTTGGTTTTTCTTGGTGTCATAACATAGGAATCCAAAATAGTTACAGGTACATATACCAAGTAAGATATGAACCACATTTATATTATAAGGCTCGTTGTTTTGAAGCGTCCCGGTTTTCAATCTCAAAAATATGGTATGCCTACATAATGAAGTTCATAGTAAATCTGTAGGCCTGCACTGCGTGCATGTGTGATAATGTCTTTTTTTCCCCGGTTGCTGCTGGGAATTTAACACTAGTGTAACCAGAAAATTTGTACAAGTACACTTTTTTCATCACTATTGTTTGAAAATTAAAAAATATACCCGACAACCACACTTCTACACTGGACTACGGTAGACCAGATAAACCAGTACAAGCAAAACATGAGAAAAACAGCAAATCTCAAAATCTTTTCAAACTAAACAAAAAAAACATACAACGATTGTTCCCAAACTTTTTCTGATGGCGTACCATTTGTTGGTCCCGTGGTGCTAGCGTGTTCCACCCTGTTTCATGAAACCTCATTCTATCAAATATGATTTGATCATAAATTTGGCAAACCAGACTTGACACAAATACGGCATGAACGAATGGCTATTATTCAAGCGGGAACAATCCTAATGGGGGTTCACACTGAATTGGGGCTATTTAAATTTGCATTGCAACGCAAAGATTTTAAATATTTCTCCAACTTGCTGCAATTAGAAAAAGATGTAAGTATTGTTGACAGTCATTTGGAGGTATATGTAAGGCACCTTAAAATTTAAGTGAAGACTTAAGTTTAGAGGTACGCTTTGAGGAGCTACAAAGGATCCGTGTGCCGGACTGGATTGTTACGCAATTTCATTTTAATGTGCAAAATGCAGACATTAATTCGCAAGGTGAACTCATTGATATGTGTGTGGATCTCGAAGCTCAATCACTATTCAACCGCAGAAACCTGCGTGACAGTGCAATGTAAATACCGCTGCTAAATACCTGAAACTTTATGAAGCTGTGGAGCCGTTTTTATTTGCATTACCAATTTCGTATTGTTTGAAGCTGGTGTAGGTTTTCACTGTAAAAGTATCCTACATATTCACAACCTGTCCCTTGATAATGTTTAATTTGACGTTTTGATGCAGGTTGTCCTTAGTACCACTTGATCACGTCTATTACCACTGCAGTTATGATTCGAACGTTTTCAGTACGTTAAGTTCAAACTAAATTTGGTATGCTACGATCAGGGTAAAAGTCAGATAAAAATGAACTTGCTGTTTCTTACGGGAAACACCCTTCTCACTGATAGTGTCTCAAATTTCAATAAAAAGTTTGCCTTTTGTGCTTGCATTAATAATAACGTCTTGCTCATCGCCTTTATATTACAGTTAGATAGACATAATATCAGTAGCTGGTGTTAATGCAGATGTTCCGGTATTTGTGAGGTATTGGGATCTAAGTAGTTCAACTCGTTCGGGGTTCAATGAGATGTCTGGGATTTTACCAAGGGGTCGACAGCCAAAAGAATGCGCAGACCTAGTGGCATGGGCGTCCGCAGAAATTTTTCCAGATGGGGCTACTACGACCATTATGCCTATCCTTTTCAGCTTGCTGGCCTAGCAATGCAAATGGACGTTCACAAAAAGCTTAGCCGTTTCTATTATTACACTCCAAAGAAAATGCCCCTTACAAGTACACGCTCAATTCGCCTCCTTTTCGAAATCTTATTCAAATGGGGGGTGTATACGAGTTTGCCACAAGGGTGCACTTTCTGTCATCCGTTACAGCTTTTGCTGAATTGGCACATAAATATTGTGAACTCCATACAACTGGGTCTGCTTGAAACGAGCTTGAAAAAAGTTACTCAAAAATCCTGAATGATAAAATATATTTCACTACGGTGAAAAATTCCAAGGCAACTCTGTTTATCAGGGCAAGGGCAAGTTGCTAAAAAATCATGAATAATAAAAAATACATATTCAGCACAGTGAATCCAGGCCACCCTCTGTTTTTCAGGGCAAGCGCAAGTTGCTCAAAGCTCCTGAATGTAAAGAGTATATTCAATACAACGCTAAATTCCAGGGCAACTCTGTTTCTCAGGGCAAGCGCAAGTTGCTCAAAAATCCTGAATAATAACAAATATATATTCAGAACACTGAATCAAGGGCAACTCTGTTTTTCAGGGCAAGCGCAAGTTGCTCAAAATTCCTGAATAATAAAAATATATGCTCAGCACAGTGAATTCAGGGCAAGTGCAAGTTACTCAAAAATTCTGAATGATAAAAAAATATTTCAATACAGTGAAAAATTCCAGGCCAACTCTATTTTCCAGGGCAAGCGCAAGTTGCTCAAAAATCCTGAACAATAAAAAATATATATTCAATAATGTGAATTCAGGCACCCTCTGTTTTTCAGGGCAAGCACAAAGTTGCTCCAAAATTCTTAAGGTAAAAATTATACTCAATACAGTGAAAAATTTCAAGGGAAAATCTGTTTTCAGGGCATGCGCAAGTTGTGAAAAATCGTGAATGTAAAAAGCATATTCAGTACAGTGAAAAATTTCAGGGCAAGCGCAAGTTCCTCAAAAATCGTGAACGATGAAAAAAATTTCAATACAGTGTAGGCTATATTCACTTGGGGGCGATCCGTGTAATTTAGGCTAGTGTAGTTTGTAATGTGGACCAAAGCAGATTGGTTATAGTGACTTTGATCTGGACCAAGCCCTCGTTTACTGTAAAAATCGAACAATCGGATGTCGGTAGTTCAACAGCTTGATATAAGAATTCGGTAACTCTTTCTTTGTTCGTTTCCGAATTTGCGCTGGGTACAGATGCACGGTGTTAAGATGATAGAGTTTTTCGATTAACAGGAGTT
>JGI24021J15306_10007862_pt1 | contig 13041 bp, 6 predicted proteins | sample Ectturendosymbi1_FD_15306 | JGI IMG/M metagenome (IMG submission 15306) | reverse complement strand
TTTACTGCAATTCATAATAATAGGCCAATAGCGTATGGGGGGCCCCACGTGAAATTTCGGGGGGGGCCTCACTTACCCTTGCCACGGCACTGCCTATGGCCACTGTTCGCAACATCTCAAAAACTGTGACAGCTCTTACATGGATCAATCTCTTATTCTGAACTCGACAACAGATACCGCTAACCCTTTGCAAAAATAGCTTGAGTGTGCGCCGGTGTTCTCTTATTGAAATTATCTGAATCCTAAAAGTTGTTCAAGCCTTTCGGCATTGCATTTTACTTTTATCCTGACATGAGACACTCAGAAATTTCGGAGATATTGCCCAAACCCTTTCTTTAAAGTCTGATCTTTTTACCACTGACCTGTGCGGTGTAGTTCGAGCACATCTTTGCAATACATAGGTATGCTCCCGATGGTCAAAAGTTTGTTTTATGACTGAGCCTGTACTTTCAGTAACGGGTCAAACGACAGTGTTCAACACATTCCGACTTTTTCACGACTTCATCCCATGATTCCTCATTTGTATGTTGCTGCATGGAAGACGGACATGGAAAACAGAGATCGCCTCATTCAGGTAGGTCGATGCAGATGTGGTTTTGTGTTGCACCAACCCCCAGTGAAATACTATCATCCAGAGACCTTCACAAACACAACCCTGGTTTTCATATTTTAGCAGATTCAAGTCCGTTTCTTTGGCCTAACAGTTGGGAACCGTTGTCCAATGGATAATCTGGTCTTGATTCAGTTTATTTTGTGGTTAAATGATTTAGCCGTTATGCATAGACCGGATTGATTTTACCCAACTGAAATTGAGTTTGCATGTGTTTGCAAGTCTAAAAACCACAGTATTTTGTGTTCGGTAGTGCTTTAAAAACGTGTAAATGTTGAGAATCACGTCATCGTTTTGGTCGGCCTGTATCAGGAAATTTTTATTAGATCAATTATAGGTTGACAATGACAACCAGCTATAACAAGGTAGGCGTGGGGACCGGGGATAGCCACGGTATGGGGTCCGTTGCCTCATCAGTGGTAGACAGCTTTGTTATGGAGAACAATGAACAAAAATTACTGCGTCTGATGAGTATAAACTCTTTGCAAGGCTGTAGAAGAAAACGATAAATGTTTGAAAAAGTACCCTGCGGTAGGTCAGCTCCTGTAATGGATAACATGACTCCCATACTGTACTTGAGAGAATGAAGCCCGCATCCATTAATAGGGTGGAGTTTGGTATGATGTTTTGGGATGGAATGGCTTTGTTGTGAAAGGTTAATTTGATTTTCGTAAAGTAGGAATTGCACAAGAATAAGCTAGAGTTATTCAACCAACTTGCACAATTTTGAAAGGAAGCTCTTTTCGCAATAAATTTTTGTCAAATTTTTATAGGTACGCATTTTGGATAGCACCAAAAAGTCTTTCTTGCCCAACATTTTGGTTTCTAACTTGCATTGTATTTCTCATTTGAGGTGCAAGCGCAGAAAGTCATTGGCCAAAATATGATTAAATTTTTAAATAATAGAGTGAAAATTTTAAGTTTTAGGATGAAAAGACTGGTTGCTTAATTATTAGTATAACTGCAAGAAAATGAAAAAAATCGTTTCATTACACAAGAAAATTATTTGCAACGATCTACGAAGAATTCTTTTTTGTAACGAAAGAAAGACGTTCTTCAAATTGAACGACATTTTATCAAAACCTAGTGCAATTGCTTTTCGTCTGGACATTACGTAGCGCTGCTGAGCATCAGCAATAAAGAGATATTTAATTTTCTGGACGTTTTGAAAAGTTAAGACTTGCGTTGTTCTGTACTTTTTATCATGATGCAACCTATAAAGTATAGCACAACACAAAAATTTTAAACTCGACCTACTATCATCTACAACGCCAGGGTTTGGTTGTTGGCGCGGCGCACAGAAAAACAAGGGGCCAAAATCAGCGAAAGGTTAAAAACAGTCATCATTATCTGCAAATAGGTAGTCGGGCGCCAAGGCCCTAATTCCCATTTCCACTAGCGACCGTTCTGTCTCTTTAAGACCTTCCCCGAAGTTCTGGTGTTTTCCTGTCCCACGCGTACACTGACGTCTTTACAAAACGCATGCTTTCTTCAGAAAACGGCGCCATTTTCAGGCGCCCTGTTTGCAATCTCAACGATGCACCTTTGGTTGCCGACCGACAATGACCTCATACGTCTAATCGATTTCAAACCGTCACAGATTTTGTGAATTTTCTATTTTACATAAGTCCGCCAGTGGTCTGTCAGCGGGATAAGCCACATTCGTTACTCACGAAACGATCTACAAAAAGTTATATCTGGTCTCCAGCAGTTCTTCTCCAGCTGTGTAGCTTGAATTGTATGATGCTGCAGCATGTAACTTTGCGACGTAACTTGTCAAGTCTGCAAGAGGATGATAATGCCTGTCTTATGACTTTCTTCTTGCTATCAGTCATTAAAACGTGACCAAGAGAGTGGAAACCACAGACAGTTGCAAAGGCACGGTTATAGTTTCAAAACCCCCTGAATTCAGAACATCTAAAGATTTTTGTTTTTAGTATATATTTTAATAAAAAAAATTTCTGACCACAACAAAACTTAGTGGCACACAAAAAATTTTGGGAGGCCATTGCCCCCAAATTCCACCCCGTTGCTACGGGCCTGAATCCTGCAGCAGTTTTTTAAATGCTAAATGTAGCTCATTATTTGTTCAAATGTGGGAAGTTTTAATCCAACACCTCCTGAAGATGCGTGGCCCACTAAACAATAATTGGTTTCGCGTCGACAAAATTATCTATTTGAGACGCCGGAGTGTCATGTCAATCGAAAATGTATACATTTGTATTTTCATAACCGTGATTTATAGCATATTTAGTTTGATAGTCTTTGATGTGCTATCCTGCTATATGATGGATCTAGTTTGCCTTGTTGAGTCACGGCGACGAAATAGAAGCAATTTATACTTTACGTTTGGTGTCATTAACTTTGACTTAAAATGTGACAGTGAACTTTACTTGTAGTAAAGTTTTTAAAAGTTAATTCCGTTGTAGGATACATTCGAACCAAATTGTGTTTTTACCTGCAAAATGTACTGCCCCAGCTTTGAGGTAGCATGTATTTTGTAACTTTCTGGTGCAATATAGGCTTTCTCCACTTATGTGTCCCATAAGATAAGGCAAGCTTGCAGTAAGAAACATTTATTGTTGGAAATATTCGCAATTTTGACCCATATTGATTCAGAACGCCAAGCTTGCGGATATCTATCACGGCCCCCACGACGAGAGCCTTTTTTTAGAGAAAAGAGAGAGGCTCAATCACGGCGAAGAAAGAAGCTTTGTCGAAACGAAGAATCTACCGCTTGACCGTAAAAATGTTTTGCGTCCAGCTTTCTTCTCGCATATGTCTCGTTTCCAAAGTGGAGTCATGTACAGCAGCGATCTTGGTCAGGAATAGCTGAGTAGAAACTTCTACCGTATGTGCTGGGCTATTTCTTTTTACATTTTTGCTATTTCTTTTTACATTTTTGCCAGTTACGTCGGGTAAGCGTGGTCATGTGCAAAGTCTCATCGGTTTTATTAGCCTCTCGCTAAGTATATCTGTTTCGAAAACGCATTATGGGGCCAATCACTTCTTATTTATTTATTCTATTGCATATTAAACTCAGTCATCATTTTAATCGTAAAAAGCGGGCCACTGAAGTGAGAAGTCGTGTCTTGCATGTCAAACCTCTGAAGATACTCCTGCCTTAAAGAGAAGGTCAACTTGGCACCAAAATGTGCTTTATGTTCATGCAGTTGATGTTCTACTTAAAGGCCCTGCCTCTTGCATAAAAACAACAGTATTTACAACAATTTCGTGTTTTTACCAAGACTAGACAGAATCTACGAAGAGCTATGTGATGAAACAGCCAACAACAGTAAATAAAATTGACTCCGTTTTGAGTTTGTTGCTCATCTATTGCAGCCTTGCCTCACATTACAAATTATACGTACAGCAACTTTGTCTTTTCAAAAAAAGAAGTTCTACATTCTGTAAGATCCGCATAAATATGTTTTACTGTTTCTGATCATAACAAGAATTTTTTCGTGTAAATGGAAGCGTTAGTAAAATAATTTTGTGAAAACCTATATTCCCAATAATTTAAAACGAGAGCACTGCCTGTTTATTCCTGAATTGTACTTCACAGTTAGATGACGGAACTGATTTTTGGCATAAACATAAGTGGATTCATAGCATCGTTAGTACAAAGAATTTCAACTGTTTAATTTCAGGGACTTGACTTACATCGGTATTTTAACGACTTTACATGTGTGTGCATTGTTGGTTCCTGGAAAAAAACAGCACACCTTGTTTCCAAGCCATGAGGTCCTCACCGTGATGCTGGTAGTGCGTTTGTTGAAGCACACAGCTACACTAATTATTTTTCTTCACAACTGCCTAATCCAACACCTCGAGTAGACCTGCAGGTGACGGTGACAAAAACTTCATTGTAATTACCAACCACTCAAAAGACTATCAAAATAGTTTCTAACATTTAGCTTAATCAGTCGGCGCATTTATTAAAAACAACAGCTATTTTTAATGATTCAACAAGGCGTCATTAATTTCAAACAAGCCAATATTAAGCGAAACTGTTGGATAAAGCCACGTTCGTGAGCAATTAGAAAAAGTCATTAGAACATTTCATTGAGAAAATCACCACAGATTAAAAGCAAAAATTGATTTCGTTTCATTTGATCAGAAGTCAATAATTAAAAGGACCAGAACAAATATTAAGAATTAATTTGGCTATTTAGCGTGGAACAGCACATTTGTAAGAAAAGAGTGAATTTACGTATATAAACAGTTATCGCGAAGATGTGACTTGTGTCGCACAAAACAAACGAAAAAAAAGGTTGTAGAAATAGGCACTGCACACAAAATACTGGGAAAAGAAGCGAATGATGTCAAAAAGTAGACGCAGGATAAAAGTTATGCTAACTATAATTTAGACTTAGAGAGTGACAAAGCGATGAGGTCAAGCAAAAATATACCTAACGACTTACAAGAAGGTATTCCCATATCAAAAACACAAAATTAATAGAACACAGATGGGTGCTGCAGCCACATGGGCAGCAAAGAAGAGCATCATTTCCTCCTGGGAAGTTATGCATTTCCGTTGCGGTAACGGATACTTCTGTCTCTCTAAATCACTTGGTTTTGCAACCTAATTTTGTCAGATTTTTGTCATCATACGTCAACACATTTCTCAAGATTTATTTCTATGTAAAAGAAAAGGTTTGAAATATGCCGTACTTGGGCCCCTCTTTCAGAGCTTGGGAAAAGGTGCTTACATAATTTTCAGCCTGATTCCACTGAAAATATGCTCTTTTTGATGAGTGCCACGTGCGTCAAGCAATGCTTCCATTCCGACGAGTTAAAATTATTTGCCCAAAGAGCAAAAAAATTCTTAGCAGAAGGTTTTCAAATAAAACCTGTGTTTAATGTTTTTGATTGGATAAACTGAATTTTGTGGCAACTTTAAACAATGACTAACGGATTTACCTCAGAACAAATATAATCATTATGCCTATCAATGTCATGCAGGTGGCTTTACAGCACAGTGTACAACAGCCCTACGCTTTAAAGCGATAAAAACTCAGAGATGCCTAAAAAGGCAACAGAGCTGTTAACTCTGATGCATCAACTTGAAACTGATTAGTTCACATCGTTGAGCACCTCTTCCTAATTGCCTGTGATATGGTCAATATTAAAAAATACATTTGCAAGTTTTAAGACTTTTAGCAGTACAAGAAATTTGTCATCACTTTTCAAAGTAATTGATCGGATATGAGTAATATTTTCACGATGCTCTTCCGAACCTTCAAAAATCCAAGTATGAAGTTTGCCGCATTTCAGGACCAGCTGCGCTCAGCGATGTATTGCTACAGTAGGCCAAATCAAATCATCAGGCTATAATTACATTTGCTTTAAGGTAATGATTTCGGCACAAAATTAAGAAGTGCACCACACCGCTCTCCACCTGATTTGAAACAGATTTGCAGAAATTAATAGCCACGTCTTCCGCCGTCGTGTGCAAACGGAAAATTAACATGTATTTCCAACATGACCTTGCTTAAATGCGAAAAATGATCGTTGGCTCGGAAGGAACGACCTTCGGTAATTGAGTGATGCAAACAACCAATTACGCTTGTCGGAACTTAAAAAACTGCAGAGTGTGATATGCAGAGACAGGCGCTGCCAATTTGTTACCAATGACCTTCAAGCCAATATTTCCAGAATTGAAGGTCCAAAGGTGAAAACTGCAGGAGTTATACAAGTTGAGGGTGGCCTGGGCAGCGCGATGCGTGCTTGACCACTTTTGTTATAAGACAGATAAGACCACGACGTTTCAATGGAAATGCCGCTGATAAAAAACAAGTATCTGAAACATTTAACAGTAGTGCCATCAGCCAACAGTGAGGAGAGCCTTTAGGAAATACTTTGGATAACTCTGAAAGGTCTGTAGTAATTATATAGGTTTGGCAAAAGAGAATCAAAATTTAGAAGAAAAAAGAGAATTGACATTTTACATAAAAAGAACATGTCATCAAGAAATACATTAGATTTCAAAGCACTGAAACTTCGCAAAGAAAACACATTTTCAGAAGAAGGTGCTTAAGTATAGTCAGGAAATGTTTTTCTGAAAGTTATTTGGTAGGTCACCAAGGCCTGCGCGGTAGTCAAAACACATCAGCCTGATATTCTGTTTCACAGCCCAGGTTTCATAAGTCATTCTGTTTCACAAAGTATGCAAAAGCTTTTTATCTAAAAAATTCCTTCTTTGCGTTTGACTCCAAAGGGTTTACTGCATTGCTTTTGTTGATCCTGGGTAAGAAACCAGTTCTTATCATCATGCAAGACAGGCAGACAGTTGTTTGTTTGATTTGAAAGTTTACTGAAAAAGCTTAGATCCGGCATTAGTATCTGAAGTCCATTTATTGTTAGCGAAAACTACTCCACTGGCAAAGTAAATCTGGACTTGATTGAGGCCACGAAAATCAATCTGCTATGCAAGCATAATGCACCTGGATGTCATCAAACAACGTGATACACTCTTGACGGATGCCAATAGACATTAGAGCTGTGCCGAAAACAATTTGACAAACGCTTTATTAAAACGAAGATGCGACCTGGTACAGTACAGTCAACAAAACCGGGAATTTTTCAATTGAGAAATTCACATAAAATTGAACAAGGGCGTCGACATTTTGGTGCCACATGATGAAGTGGGGAAAACCGTGCTCCCTTCAAAGGAGGTTTCACGAACGATTGCATCGTCTGCAGCTAATGCAAAGCTTGAGTTACCCCTTTCTTGAGAAGCTCAAAAATATGGTTTTCTTCGACCAATGGCAGATTCCAAAGGTAACCATACCCTGGAGGACAAAAGTGTTTTAAAGAACCATCTTAAATATCACATTAGCTTTGTTGTTTACATACATTCTACCGGTATGATTTTATAACTGCATGTTATACTCAATAGGCTTGCATTTTGCAAAATCATGTTGCATGGGATCTCTACACAGAGCGATGTTGACCAAAGTTATAACGAAAGCACGTTCGACCATACTACGAAGACTTATGTAGTTTAGAAAGGAAGTCTTTTGATCAAAATTCAATTTATCCGTGAGGTCAAACCTACAACTAACAGTGCTTAGGCGAGGTATGAGATGCATGCTGAACCTCATAGACGAGTAAAACCATACCATACTCTACAGTCTGCAAAGTTTTAGCCACGCACTGCATATGTAAGCATGAGCTGTGCTTGATATACATCTGTTCTCAAAACCTAACCGAGTTAATTTGAGAATATGTTAGAAGGCTTCTCGATTTTGATCTAAGAACACGGAAAACAGCACTCAGCATAAAAATTATATAAATTTTTTGTTAAAATATTGTTTAAACATAAACAAATTTCCAGTGTCAACCTTGCTTTGATGTAGAAGCTAAATCCAATATTGCAAAAAAACTTCTCAAAAAACTCTACACCAAGTTTAACAACCATTGAAGTCTTGACATTGGCTGATTTTAGACCGGGTTGACAGCGATTTCACCCAATAGTTTATTGGTTCGTGTGCCTTTTTAGTTATTCGAAACCTTTTAGCAAAAATTGGCATAATTTATTCCACTGTCTGTAAAACGTATAAATTTCGGCACAAATCTCTGTTGCATCCGCTGCAGATGTGAAGCTATTCCATCAATCTTTATGGGACATTCGAAATAAAACAGCTTGCTATTTGTTTTCTTATTGAATATTTCGGAACGGAATGATTGTACGTACATTTATCTCGTACTGATTTTTACCGTTGTGATTTTTTTGGTTTTACCATAATAAAGCTGTGATGGCATCTTTTTCTAACTACTGACTGAAGAAAAATTGGAGGCCAAAAGACTCTGTAGGGATCATGATCACTATTCGTTGCAAAAACGTTTCCACAGAAGCTGCATATTTCTTATAGTCCATTTCAGACCAGCCGTATAACATTCTTAAATTTTGTTAACAAAGTGCAGAATTGGTGTAGCCTTATCACTCAAACAATGTCAAGAATAAGTCTTGTAAATGTGCTGAAAACAAATGTGCTCATACAAAGATTATCTTACGTTTAATTGTGCGACGATCTCCGAATATCATAGATACTGTTGGTGCTTTGCAGCGGTGCTTATTTCTCTTTTGTGTTGAGTGCGTGTTTATGCCAACCAGCACCTACCTGATGATGCGTTGTCCCTAAGTACCTTTGTGTTCCTTTGGCTCTCACTGTGATATGGACCATGTGTCTGAACCGAAGACTTAATAAATAATCTTGGTAAATATGTCATTTATATCAGAATAAGAATTTCACTGAAGGTGTTGGCCTTGCGACACTTCGATTATAGTAATATGAAACAGGTTTTACCTTATTTTGAATCAATCTGGCAACTTAGTCTGAAGGTGATATTGTGCGCTGAGAGAGTTTCCTCCTTGACTTTGCTTTATTGTTGCAGTGGTGTAAAGGTAATGCAGTCAATCCTCAGATACCGTACAACAATTGTTTATCACATCGCTGCTGCTTGCATGTCATGCTGCAAAGATAACTTAGTTCCTGAGCACTCTACAAAATTTTGACTGCAAAGTTATTTTTTACTCGAACCAAACGTTGCTTGAAGTTCGCTTGCGTAAGTTTTGCTTGTTTAAACGTTCTTTTGGATATGACACAGTTTAAGAAAAAGGCGATCTTTTGACCATTTCTTCTGCTGATCCCAGAAGTATAAAAGAGCTCTTTATTTCGCTTAGAAATAGTCCATAATCAAGCCACTCAACTTCTTTGGTGTTCAGCTGATGAAGCAGTAAATCCCTTCATGTTACAAAAAATATATTAATCAGCTGTTTCCGACTCAACCAATTGATTTGCAGCTTAACATATCAGAAATGTTTGGTGACTCAAATCAAATTTCATCAACAAAAAAGTTGCAAAGAACTTACATGATGATTGCGCCAAAGGTAAGAGGCCATCAAAGTTGGTTGCAGCTACGAATGCATTTGCCATCCAAACAACCACAGTACCTCCGTGAAGGTATTCCCTTTTGAGTGATTGCGGCTATTTTCTTAGTTTATAAGAGTATAACACGTGGAAATATAATATTTAGAAATGACAAATACTAAATGAAAGGATAATTATTATCACAAACAGTGTAACGCCCACGAATTTGGCAATATTCTCTTTCGTAAAAAACAGAAACTCTCTTTTTTCTTGCTCCGCACTTTTTCGTCTACTAAAAACTGAGAAAAAATGTTGTGCTCATCCAAGTCATTAAATATTTTTTTCTGCAGATTGAGTAACAATAGTATTAAAATAACGTTCAAACTTGGTGCATTTTGGCCCTTCTCTTGTTGACTACCTCAAGACGTCGAGACTGGATCAGCCTCGTTGAGTAACACTCACCAGACCCAAACAAATATCACAGCATCTTTTAAAACTACTGCTCAAAAATTAAAATAAAGTCGGGCTGTGATAAATAAGGGATACAAGAAACGTTTATGTGAAATGTGACTCTTTTAAGTTAATTTTTATTGCATTTTGGGCAAACACATCACAGTATACATTTATAACTGCATAAAGACATCGAATGTGTTTTTGAATAGTAGAATAAGTTTCGTGAAATTTGTCAATGTTCTATTGAAACTATAGCCGGTTTTAGACTCCTTTACAAGTTTTCCAAACACCTTTGATCAAAGCGTTCTGAGAACTTTCTGCAAATTTTCAACCAATTAGCTTCTGCATCTGGTCACATCCGATGATATTTTGAACGTGTTGATTGAAACCACAGTACTGCAAAAGTTGAAACTGATAATGAAAATTTTCACCTAAATACATCTATTTTAAACACTAAAAGAAGCACAACTTTATAGTTTTGTATGCTTTACTGAAGGATATCGCGGCATATTTGCATCAGCAAAAACGTCGGGAAGCAAAGAACTATAAAAACTCTCTTCACTTGCTGTTCAACTCCTTTGAAGCTAAATTCTGAAAAACGTGCATTTCTTAGTAGGTTTCACTATTTGCGTTTTGTTTTTTATAATAGCTAAAAGTTGATTGTGATATTCTTTCATATTTCTGAATCGACATATTTTATGTTCTTTTCTGGTACTTTGGAAAACACAAACTAACACACGTAAAGGTCTATGCCATTTAACCACTCCTGTAAAATTTGTTCTGGATGCAAAAATCGCTAGCCTGCACTGTTGCGAGAGCAGATGCGAGATCAACTGATTTTTATTGGTAAAAAACAGGTGCTGTTTTCGTGTTATTACGTATAACGTAGTATACGTGACCAAAGCAACCAACCTCATGATAAAATATAGCGTGGTCGGGTGAAGTGGCCAGGGTAAGCGACCTTAGGTGTTTGGGTGGAAAAAATACATTTTAGGGGAAAAATTTTTGTTTTTATTATATGTTTGAAATGAATACAATAAAATACAAATAACTCTAATAAAAAATGTTCAGGGTACAACAAAAATTGGGGGGCACTGGCCCCGAATGCCCCGTAGCTACGGGCCTGGCTGCTGATATTGCTTTATATTGGCAGCGTATATGTACTCTGCGGGTGAAGTGCACAGTTGGTTTTGAGTTAAGATAGTTTTGATCACGGCGAGCGAAGCGCCGTGCTGAAGAAAAAGCAAAGATCGACGCTCCGCGAGTTCGGGAAGAGGCCGAGGAAGAAAGACTACGAACAGAAGAATCTCGAAAGTGAAGAGAAGTGAGGGGAAAGCTTTGAGATAAGGCCATGGTCGAAGCAGAAGTTTGGAAACGTGAATTTGCCTCTTCCAGCAGCAAAAAGTCAGCGACAGCATCAAGACGACATTGTAAGCACGCCTTGTAATTATCGCTTGCGTTTTGATAAGGCGCAGCTGCACTTCGAATCACTGGCGTAACTGGCGGGATGCAGAGGGACGAATCGCCCCTTGGCAAGCTGAACGTAAAAACCGGTTCCCCACTTAGCTTATATTTCTGTTTTAGTATTGTTTCGGTTTTCATTAGGTTGTTGTTTTCTGCTCTTTTCGGAGTGTTTTCCGTTGATTTAGGGCTTTAGTACAGCCATCCACATACGGATTCACCATCAATTTTCAAGATTTTTTCTGAGTATTGGTTATTGGGCCCCCTACAGTGGTCAGTGGGCCCCTTTCAGGTATGTTTTTCCCTGGCTCAAACCTCTAGTTACGCCACTGTTCGAATGTAGGTTAATATTGTCTCAGAAAAAATGTGGCGCGAATTCTTATCGAGGCTGCAACGAATTAAATAACCATTACGAAAGGGTCTTCAGTGTACTCTTCAAGTAACGGATCACCGTGAAGTATTTCGATAGGGTGCTGACTTCCTTGTCAAGTTAATGAAGACTATCCAGAAGCAGAACCGTCGCCAGAAAGTCGTCAATAGGGGGTTTTACGTTTGTGCGGCGGGGGGGCTTTATGTTCGTGCAGGGGGGCTTGACATTCAAATTTGCCAAAACTTCCACTAACTTATATTGTTCTAAAATTCAATTTGGGTGGCTTGGAGCTTTGTTTGGGGGGACAAAGCCCACCAAAGCCCCCGTGGCAACGGGACTGTCCAGAAGTTGGCGAACATTTTTTCCAGATTTGTAATAACAAAGTGTGATGCAATCCGATTTATTGCAAAACTTTTTCGCGTCAGATTGAAGCGCAAAAACTGCTGCAAAACTGAAAGGCTACACTTGTAGTTCTTTTTGAAGCATTTTGAATATTATAATGTACCAAATAAAATCGAACGTGTGCCACGCTGAACCCTAGTCAAACGAACTGCACTATGAATATGGGCAGCCGCATGTTGCAGCACAACGCTGTGATCAAGAGTTGAAGATGTTGGTTGATGTGAGACATCGTGATTCCGATAGCCTGATAAAATTGTCAGTGCCCAGGAGTAAATGTTGGATGTAATTAGAGGGTGTGGCAAAAACGTCGAGCGTTGACAGGACGGATGCGATGATTTTCTGGGTGAAAAGCTACCAATTCCGCTTTGGTTTAATTACAAAAAGAGCAAATCCGACTGGTGACTGGTAGTAAACGAAATTTGGCAGGTGCGCATGATGTAGCGGCTGCACCATTATCTCAAAAGGCTAATTCAAGTAAGTCTTTGTTGAAACGTTTGTATTGTAAAAGCAGCACAAATTCAGGGATTTTTACAAGTTCAAGGACAAATTGAAACAGGTTTGTAAAGACATCTGCTTGCCGAAAAGCTATGCATCCAATGTTACAGATCCATATGAGCAAACTAAGGTTGCTTTAGGCGTGGTGAGAATACATAGCGACACCAAGGGCGTACACATGGGGGTTGGGGTTAAACCCCCCCTTAAGCTTGATATTTTATAAAACTTTATTACCTGCGCAAAGGAGATTAATTTTTTTCGCATACTTTTTGCTTGTTAATTTGTCGACTTAATGCAAATACCACGGAATAAATTTGCATGCAAATTTCAAGGAGCATTGTAAATGGGCCAAAAAGTAATAATTATGTTTTGGT
>JGI24021J15306_10007861_pt1 | contig 13041 bp, 9 predicted proteins | sample Ectturendosymbi1_FD_15306 | JGI IMG/M metagenome (IMG submission 15306) | reverse complement strand
CTAACTTAATAATCTTTGTTGGTATATCATTTTCATTTATAGCTTTACCATCCGATAGATTCTCTATTAAGCGTACCACTTCTTCCTCTGACGTTTCATATTGCACTAGACCAAACTTATCAAATTTCCTGCGGAACACCTGACGATCTTTCACGGAACACGAAAATCACTGCTGTAGAGATTTCTGCAAATATGCCAAGAACAGCGACATTTTTAAAAAGATGCGAAGCTGTGTGCAATGCACTGCCAGTGAACACGATAGTCCCTGTCAAGGGCGTACGCAAGAGGGGGGAGGTTGGGTTAAACGACTTAACCCCCCTTTGAGTTCCATTTGTTACAAAACCTTAATTACTTACGCAAAGGAGATTGTTTTCGCATACTCCTTGCTTGTTAATTTGTCGACTTAATGCAAATGCCACGGAATGAACTTGCATGTAAAATTCAAGGAACATTGTAAATGGGCCAAAAAGTAATAATTAGGTTTTAGTGGGAATCTGGGTTATCGTCTGCATGCAGGAACAATGTCACCACTTTTTGAAGACCTTTCGTCCGTTGCCCTTGTTTAAGATTGTGTTCCGCGATAGTTCACTTTATCCGAAACAATTGCCTTCGTTTTGTCTGCTGTGGCTGATCAGTGCAAGCGCTGACCGCATTGGCTACATCACCAACTCATGTAGCATGATAGATCTGTTGCACGAGCTCAAAAACAGTTCTTAACAGCATTCAGGCACTTGATGATGTCTCAGCAGTGAAAAAGGAATACTAAAAGTTTGCTGGACGTCTATACATAACAAAAAAACGAAAGTTTTCTTGCGTACTTATGCGCATTCTCAATTCTTGTGTAGTTTAGCAAGATTCGATCTTGCAAACCGGGGTGTGCGCCAGCAACTCCAGCCGCACACCTACGCTCGACCGCTCGCATTCGACAAGACATTAGCGCAGTCTCATTTTGCAGTTGCATATTCCTCTGACGCAGTGATGAGTGTGTTTTGTTCCCCTGTTTTAACGTGGCGTCTGATATTTTTGCAGTTATGAACTGTTGTGTCGTAGCGGTGAGTGTAAATTCCTCCGATATCCTAGCTTGGAGCGCTGATAGTTGAGACATAAAGTAAGAGAAGAGTGTGTATTGCAGAATGTGCATATTATGTCAACAAACTTCGCAAAAATGTTGGTTTGGATATATGAGTATGACGTCAAATTGCGACGTCACAAATAGCGCACACCAAATACAAATGACCGCTATATGCCACCCGCCCCCCATGAATACTTTCTGCGTACGCCACTGGTCTGTTTGCCACCATATAGCTAAAATATTTCAAGCAAAACACAGCAGTGGCCTGCACATATTGTATTGCACCTGTGCTGCACACACTACGTACTTGTAAAATGTACATGCAATAAATACTTTGCGTTCTCAATAAATGCAGTTGATTACCCATTCAGCAATGTTTGTTTGAAAAAATGCGCCACACTGCTATAAATAAAAAGTATTCAAAGTAGGTATGAAGTAAAATTTCAATAATCACAAATCGAAAAAAATGTCCTTTAAAAAAATTCAAGCGATCTGATAACCCTACCTTTGTTCAATGGTACACTTAACATTTGCAGTCATAGAAAAAGTCATTTCAACAAGAACAGCTTACAAAAGATGTTGCGTCAAATCAGAAAAAGAAACAAATCTTCAGAACCTGACCAAAAAGACAAGAAATACGAAAATTTGCTGCAAACGTTATTTCAAAATTCTGGGAACACAATCTACCGGTTTGTTTTATTGTGTATTTGCGGTACTGCACACAAATACAGCAGCAATTTTGTCGTGGTGCAACTAGAAGAGTACTGGACGACAAGCATGTTGACGGTTAAACCCGCTCCAACAACAGCGATGTTTAAGCAGACATTTTGTGGCATCAGAACACAATACCATATATCAGTACACTTTTTTTAGTACGAAGACCAAACTTTACGGCGTATCTATCCAAGAGAAAAACCCGCCTCTCCTTTGGTTCAACGAAATGGTCCGCACACCAAAACCCCAGTCGTCTGAGTTTGTTCGTTCACAGACTCCAGATTTCTGCATCGAACAGCACCAATCGAACACATCCAAACCTTGTCTCGTCCTGAAACATTCTTCATCCTGTAGCACCAGTCTCAGTAAATTCTTTCAAAACGATTTAGCCTGCGCTGTTGCATGCCGCTTTCGACTGGTCCCAAAAGCGACTGCAGCCGTTTTTCCGCCAAGAGGAAAGCTTAGGGAACGAACTGCTTAATGAAGTCTTCCTCGAGTGGATGCAGCTTTCCAGCTATCACCAAGCAATGCAAAGGAGGTCCAATATCGATGTCAACTAGCTTTTCGAGAGGTAGGGCCACAATTTTCTGATTGTTCCATCCAACTCGTGACAATGCAACGCACGTCGTCTCCTTGGTAAGCACTGCAACAGTCCGTAGGATGAGTCGTCGCAATTGCACACATTTAATGAAACAACTGAAATGGTTAAACATGGACATCAACTGTTGCCTGGTTTTCGGAGCAGCAACACAATTGGCAAAACAAGTTTTCGGCGTAGTTGGCGGCATTTTGAAACAAAGCCAGGTAAAACAAAAAAGCAATGAGTTGCTCGTGGTCTTAACAATCATACCGTAACATTCCGTCCAAACTGTTAACCTAAACTACACGTTTGAGCAAGAGTTTCGCATCTGTGTCTTCAAAAACGCTTTAGAGTTATACTGTAAGGTTGTTTATTTTGATACTGAAATGGCCTGCGATTTCGCCAAATATTGATGCTGCAGCAACAGTTGATTAAATGCCTTGCGAGAAATTTAATTGTTTAATAATGCAGGTGCAGGGAAGCATTAGCATTCATTAGCATTCCATCAAGGCTGAAAACCAAAACAAATTTTACACAAAAGTTTCACCTCAAAATAATAAACTATGTAACGTTTCAAATAATCCAAATTTCTCTTCCAACTTGAACGACAAATTACACAAATTCAGGTAGCAACAAAAGCTATACTCGTTTGCTTTTTCTCATCTCATAATCACTCTGAAACACTTACAACACGAAGCGCCGGTTTCTGCTCTTTTGTCGATTATACTGAGAAGTTGAGAACACGCGGTATTCGCTGTCATGTAGCGGGGAGGCTCATAAACTTTCTTTCCCCTTTGAAAGAAACAGTAGAGATGCACCCGACCGAAAGGTAAACAAAACATTGATCTACGAAACAGCTGAGCAAGTAAAGCAGACAACAACTTTTCCAAGTGTAATGGCTCGGTTAATTTAAATACAAATACAGCTTTTTATAAAAAACATCAACTGTATTGAATGGCAGATTTGAATATTGAAACACGAACAGTCGCGCACCCAGGTCGTAATGCTTGAACGCAGGGGAATTCCACTATAATTCAACATATGAGTGTAACCTATACTCTCAGATTTTTGCTATTTTCAGATATATTATTCTCTGCAAAATTTCAAGGAAAAAAAAATTTTTTTCGAATTTGAATTTTTTTTTTCAGGAAATGATATCACTGGTCAGTTTGATATGCGTTACGCAATTGTACTTAAAGTGACGAAAAACATCCGACCCTCAGCACCATTTCGAGGTCAGCATGTGTCACATATTTATTTTTGCAGAAATACGCGAACAAGACGCCTATTCGTGGGCAAGATGATGTGCACTGCTTAATGACCGATACCAGCGGTTAGGAACGCAAACTCATATGCTTGTCGCCTGAAAGCAATTGTACAATGTAGCTAGTGGAATTGATGAAGTGAGAAGCTCTTTAGAAAACAGCCGGCAATCATTTCACAAAGTGACCAACATTCCAGCACACATAAACAGCTTATGCGGCTCCTTTTATGCCACAATTTGTACTTTGCTTACCTCATCATGTTTTCAATGGTTTGTTCCTTCACTTTAATATCCAGCAGACATAAAGTGTGTAATCCCCGCTGCAAATTTGCGTCAATTTTGTCGTAAAAACTATCCGGTTGCCACGTGTCTGTCCAAAATACCACTGAAACGGTTTCCCCAAAGTTGTACAGCTGTAAAAAGACGAAAATCCCCTAAACAAGCGCCAAGTAAAGATCCCACTGGCAATCGAGCAGTAATGTGGTTGTCAACGTATGGGTGCGTGAACACACCAGCGACTTACGAGGGGTTTGCATTGCAACCCCCAAACATAAGCAGCGCCAACGTTAATATCTTCCCAAGTTGTCCAAAAACACTCCCTGTCGTAGTTGAGCTTTTGCTAGATCATGTGGAGAACTGGATTTGCCAAAAGTTAATCGCAGCAATACACGCATTAAATTTTGTAAGATTTCTCTTTTATTACAACTACTTTAGAATATACAGTAGCAGTTGTCCACAATTTTTTTTTAATTTTGAGGTAGCACACCAAGTTGTTCATTTCATCAAACAATTGACATTTGATACCTACCTGCAAGCCACAGCAACCGACAGCATTCATGATTGAAGCGTTGTGTATGATCTTGTAAGGTACTTTCTGCTCAGATGCACGCAGCACTAGGTCACTGTGAGTTGTAGCCCTACTCACAAAAAACATATGCATCTGCTGCAGTCGAAAGGGTGCTGGAAGCATTCGGATCCGGTACTCACCCGAATGGGTCTCCAATAACCAGAAATGCCACGTCTTCTTCTACTGCTTTTTCAAGCAACTTATCAGAACCCTGTTCCACCATATCTCGATCTGCCAGGGTGATGGGTCTGCCATAGAAATTCTCCTGCAGCAAACATAAACGGTATAACATGTGTGTTCTCTTTGATTGCTAATTTGTAAAATCACTTCTCGGGCATGACAGGCATGAAATGTTGTGTAGTAACGCCGCTATCTCAAGAGGCTTGGTCACCCTTTCTCGGGCAAACAAGCGAATCGATCTGTGGCCAGACCTATGCCGTCCTGACAACGATCCAATCTTCACGCATCATAAAAGCCGCTCATATAGTTGTCTCACGTTGAGGGTTCATCAACTTTTACGATGACAACATAGATGCAACTGATGAGAAATAAAATAAGACAAATTCGGCGCCACTATTAGTGATTTTATTATTAGAAATGGCACAGACAAGAATTAGGATGGTCCTGGGGCAAGTTTCGAACTCAAAAACGTATCCACAGCGTTTGCGCACATGCTGGTGAAAGCTGAAAAAGTCGAAAATTTCATGTTCGAACAGTATCACTCCGTACATTTTATGTCGAAAATTTCGACATGTCTAAGGTGATTTTAAGACAAAAAATCAGACAATTTGCGTGTAAGGCTTTTGCTGCAATACAGTCACTTTACTAATGCAGCCGAAAAGCGATCCCGTAAGCCGTAAGTTAGATACAAGGTTCCTACGCAAGTTTTAATATACATATCTAGACTTTTTCAAGATCTTTTCCAGACATTTTCCGGACTTTTTCCAGACCTAACATTTCCGAATGACCTACCCAGGGCAAATACAGGCTGTTTTTTTTCGCTGAGACATTTTGGTTACTGAAACATTTCGATCGTTTGTCTCACAGTTGTATTAAAACTCGCCGTCACTGTGTTCATTAGCCTGTATTTTCAGACATTCTGACCGAAATGACTTAAATTTTTTCGGTCATTTCAAAAACATTTGGGTCTTTGACCGAAAAAAAAACAGAATATAATATTTAACACGATATAAGTAAAATTATATCAATCTTGAAAAAAAAATTATGGAAATGTATATAAAAAGATAAAGTATGGAAAATTATTTTCTTTTTCCATACTAACAAACCAAAAACAAATTTTTCCATACTTTTCCAGACTGCGTAGGAACCCTGTACATACATTGTTGCTGACAGCCCTTTTTGCGCGAAATTCGTGAAACCTTGCGCCGAGCAATGCAGCAAATCGAACAAGACTTAATGTCTTGAAGCTTGTTCAAACTGCACCGAATAAATGGATGTGTAATGGCTCAGCAAGATGTGTTGCGAAAGGGCATATCCTATATAGCAGGGATGACCAAATAATCAGAGACCAAGAGCCATATTTCTTACTGTGTTACTGCAACGAGCCACATCATACACATAAACAGCATCCCAATTCTTCCTCACACACATACCTTTGACCAGCTAGATTTATTGTAAATATCACACACTAACATGATGATGACAGAAATGTAAAAAGCCGTGTCAATGTGATCGCCGCCTGTGTTTGTTTTTTTGCAAACCACAAAGCGCGCTTCCACGCAACACGTGTGTCGCGTAAATGTGCTCGCGTGTGTATGTGCTTGCACAAGCCACAAAGCGCGCTTCTATGCAATATGTTAAGTCGCACCCCGACTTTCAAGGTGAACGATTGGTACAAAATTTTGCGACTCATACACGAATAAATACGGTATTTACGTAAAAGCCAAATGAAACCGGGCAAAGAGCCACATGCGGCTCGCGCAGGTTGGCCGCTCCTGCTATATAGTTACATCCGTTTTCCCGAAACGAAGATGACACACAATTTCCATTTATCAGCATTTCGCAATGGCGTCGATTTTGTACACCAAACTGCCAAATTTTAGACCAGAGACACACCGGACTACACTTTGTGTGATGTTAAGAGGAAGCTGAGTTCTCGTCTGACTGGTAAGGCCACCCAGGGATTAAGCAGTGTCGTCTGAAAGTTGTATAACAAGAAACAACGCTATAACAACAGCACTTGCAACAAATTTATAGCCTTCATTCTTTAAAGTTTAAACAAAATTGCTTTACTTATTCGAAACTGCAGCACCGAGCAAATATAAAACGTGCTTCAGCTAAGAAAACGGATAACATTGCAATCTCGCTCACTTCCCTCGAAATTCACCTACCACAAAAAATTAATTGTTTTCTACGCATTTGCTGATGAAAGATATGCCGCAATAAAATACAAGACAGTGAAAATGGAACTCACCTCCAGACTTTAAAGTCATTTTGAAATGGGATAACGAATTAACGAGCATCATCAGATTCAACTTTGCTTACGTAATACTACATTTATGCTTTGCATAATTGAAAACGGTAGTTTGAAACTCATGTCATTATTCTATATCGTGGCGCAAAAAAACATATCAAACGTTTCCATTGACATACTTCCATTTAGTATTTTTAGCATTGTGAAATCGATGCAACATTTTCCCATACCCTCAGAAACCCAATATGCATAGACATATACCAATACTACACAAAAAGAAAATAAGTCTCTTTATACCTGTATCATACTCCCTCATATCCTCAGAAAAATTCAGCAATTGAAATGCTAAAATAGCATGAAGGTAATGGAAAGTAAAACTAGCTAGATAAACGAGCACACCTGCTCCACCTCCACGAAAATAAGTAGGATACAAGCACCTGACTGGAATAGATTAGCAGTCATTGTAGTCGGGCTGTGTACAGCAAGTCTATCATTCTTATAGTATCAAATCACGTTCCCTCATATTTGAAGTATTCAAAAAACTTTACTCTCACAAATTTACCATTTTGAAAAAATTAACTGGTTTTCAGGAATGTGTTATGACTTACCAGCTCATCCCTGCCACATGACAAAATAGAAGTATATGCCTCTAAGTACACCTGTGATGCAGTTTTGACGACATTCAATCCTTTCACTGTAATGTCTTGAGGATCACCAAGACCAATCCCAATTAAGTAAAATACCATAATCAAACTAACTTCTGAGAGAAAACACATGATAGGGATCGCCTTGAACAATTAAAAATACTACTACCCAACTTGATAATATAATAATCCACAACAAAAACTGCTAGGGTACGAGCTGTGCAAGTTTTTTCACAGGATCAATTTATGTAAACTTCCACATCATGCAGGACAAAAGAAATACTTAGTAAATTTTGCCAATTACAGTAAAACTTGCCTGCTTTTTGAAAATAGCAGCGATGTTACCCAAAAGCTACAGTGCAATTCACCCATTTTATAGCTTTTATGAAACTGTTCACCAAATAAAGAAACTTGGATGAAGAATAACAAATGTGTGCTAAATTATTTCCAGTGTAAAAAAACATAATCAGAAATGAGGGCATAGTGTGCTAAATCTACTACCAACTTGGTGCACACGAAGATATTTGACTGAAACTTTCAGGAAAAGTCTATGAAGAGAGAAATGTCTCTTGAATTTAGTGAATACGTGTCACACAAAAATTTTGCATTTATTTGGTATTGCTTTTTGTTTAAAGATGCATCAACAAACGAACTTGTGGCAATATCATACCTTTTAACAAAAATGAAAATACTTTGACAGCAGCATAACATAAACCTGTTACGCATTTAATGTGCTTGTAGCCAGGGTTGTGGAGTTGGGGGTCAAATATGTGACTCCAACTATCCAAAATTTCCAACTCCGATTTTCAAAATGTCTGACTCTGACTCCCGCTTACCAAAATTTCTGACTCCTTAACATAAAGGGAATGAAATTTGGCTGTTAAAAGCAATGGAAATCATGGTACACAGCAAGAACTCTGTTTCAACAAAAGTTTCAAAAGAAATTGTACCATTTCAACAGGAATTCCCAATTTAGGAGTGTGATGTAAAAAAATGGTCCAACTGGACATCCAGAGTCAGACAAAAAAATCCGACTCCAACTCCCAGTGTTGTTAGGAATCCGACCAAAAAGCTCTTGATTGCAGGGGATGATAAACTATCCAACCAAAAATTTTTCCCAGCAGAGATTAAACAATGATTCTTTGGCACAGCAAAAATAACCATTTACAACATGCACTTCTGTTACAAATTAATTTAGCCCTGCAGTTACCAGAAAAGGTTTGGTCAAGAAAATTCACACACCATGACAACAATGTGCATCAAAGCTGTCCAAAAATTAGAGACTACTATTACACTAGATGCTAAAACCATTATATATTCACACATAGCACTCACACTTGAAGATGACACATTAAAATTTGTTGAAATGTTCCCCAAAAAAATAACCAATTTACTACTACGTCACAGAATAGCAGTTCGACAAGAAAACATACAAAGCAGCACTTTGTCCCAATAGAAGTAAGCATTAATAGTCCACAATTTAGCGTTTGCCCCAACGAAAATGAGCATAAGCACGGTTAGCTTCAGCAATCTTATGAAGCTCAACCTTTTTTTTGACTGAATGTCCTTGATAGTTATAAGCAGCAAGTACTTCATTTCCAAGACGCAAAGAAGCAGGTGTATCAGGCTTGCCACTTCTGATGAACTCAAGCATCCATTTGGAAGCAATGAAGAATTGTTTATCTGGATTGAGCATATGTGGGACACGGTAAGTATTGGCACCATGCTTTAAGTTTCGAACAGACACAATAGGTTTCACATTGTTCATGGCTTCATGAAAAACCTTAAGAGGGTTAACTTCAATGGTACTTTTTTCTGCTTCTGAGGCCTCATGGTACTTTTTAACTTGAACATGCTTGATGTGAGCCATTGTTTTTTTTAAAATGCTGTTAGCTATTAAGCCTTTACCTTGTTTTAAAACCAACCTCTCAAATTTAGCATAATCAGGATCATAAAAAACTGAATAGGTTTGATTAGTTGGTGCAGCTTTAACCAGTTTCAAACTTATTTCATCTTCATCAGATGGTGGATTGTCAGCATAATGCTGTGGATCAGGGAGTGGATCCACAAAGCGGTCACTGTACATGGAAAAACTCGGTGTGTTCATGGATACTTTGCAAGTTGGTACAATACTTAAGGAAAAGCATCTGGCTTTTGAGACACATTGAAAGAGTACATTCATGCTTCTGGTTGTCACGGACAACACACACAGTGAAATACAAATATTGTCAGTTTTACATGATACTAACAATCACACTATGATTCAGCATCTTTTTTCAAGTAATTAAACTGTGAAATTTCTGTACCTGAAATACAAAAATAATCAAGCAACTCCCTTAATACCATGCAAAAAGATTATTTCACATAAAAAAGCTTGTAGTTAGTACCAGTCCTACCTGAACAATACCCTGTGTCAACTTGCTCATTGATATCTTGAAAGTCCCTGCTATTGTCTTTTAGTGAAATTTACATATTACATTTGCCCTTTCTTTGGTTTACATTATTTTCTCCAGTAGGTTCCAATGTAAGTTTAAAAAAGCAGACGAATGTGACATGACGGTACTGCACTATGCAATTACAAAAAAGTAAGTTCAACAATAGCACAGAATTTATAACTGGCAGAAGGACTCTTGTGGTTGCTCAGTGCAGTATTAATAAGACAGGCAAATTATTCCAGTCATCAAAAACATTTTACCTTTTCTTAAATTTGCTTGGTCTAAATTTTGAATTCCTAAGTCTGATGATACATCATATTCATATATTCAGGCTATATCAGTATGTAAATGTGATTTGTGTAAAACTTTGAAAACAGACCATTAGGCCTAATGATCTCAAAGAAAATTTGATGAAATGATTATAATTTTTACTGATGTAACACGATTTTTTATATATAACTAGTGAGTGTCAAAAGGGATATGACATTACAATACATTGTTACATGATGGTGGGAATTTTGTAATCCTGATCCAATCTGAAACTTTTTCATAAACTCTGTATCGAATCCATATCCAAAAATCAAAGATTTTGTACTCCGATATCCAAACCAAATCTGAAACCGCTCACTCGGTTGCACATGATTAGCCAAGATACAGTCAAACCTTGTTTATCCAAGCTACTTTGTTTTGTCAAATAATGTCAGTTTAGCAAGGTATCAGGATAATCGGAATCAAAAGTATATAAAGCGAGATTCTTTCCAGAGCAAATGCCAACAATGCAAACAAAGGTCTTCATGTGCAGTACAGTAGAACTCACCTAAGCAGATGCTCAAAGAGGAACTGAAAAAAACTTTAGACTTAGACAAACTGTAATCTTAAGCAAGTATGTACACTGCATGTGGAACATGACTAAATGAAACACTCATAGTTCTTTTTGTTTATTAGCAGATCTGATCGACATGAGTAAGCTAGTATGCATTCAGAATGAGATTAAACATGAAAAAGAAATGTTTAAGAGACCTAACTGCACCTTGCAAGTTCTACCACTGTTATATTCATTGGGCATAACAAACTGACTTTCACACTTCCATTGTGATTTAACAAACAACTAAATAACAGTTGGTGCAATCACGCTTAGCAGTTTTTTTTCTACTGATTTGACATCCGTTCCTAAATTTCCATGTCAAAGTCGGACAGCAAGCTTTCTGGATTGAAGGGGTGAAATGCATTGGGAGAAATCCATTCCTAGCAGTTTTGTGTCAGATGCCAGGGATTCCCGTTTTTTGGAGTTCGGACAATGAAGTCTGACTATATTTGGTAGTGTCTATGAGGGTGCATTAGCTCACCCTTACTTTCTAGTTTCAGGTCTACCTTTTTCTATTGGTGAGGTTAGCTTAAAAAAATACTTCTGCAAAGTTTGAGGTTGATCGGACCAAATTTGACTCTACACAGCCAATTTTTTCATATTTGGGCCAATACCATTTTTTCATGTTTTTTGCCACTAGAGCGCGCTGTGTTCAATAAACAAAAAAAATTGATTTCAACAGATGTCCATACATCTTTCACATAATTTGAAAATAAATTTCCAAAGTATGTTGAAAGGAAGCAAAAATATTGGCAGTTTTGTATGTTTATTTTGCTCAAGAGCACCACTAGCAGTGAAACCATAACATGGAATATCTCACTAAGTACTGAACAGAGATAAGTGGAGTCACAATTTTCAGACTCCGACTCACCTTCTGTTTCTGGCTTAAAGACTCCTGCTCCAACTCTGAAAAATTTTGGAACATCAACTCTGGCTCCTGTTGTTGCAACCACTCCGCTGGCGTTGCACTGAATGCACGGTTCCACACGAACGGAATGTGCGCGAAGAACACCGATATATATGTGGTGCGAACAAGTAATAACAGAGTGATCTCATCAGGTGAACTCTGTTGTTGCTTGCTGCTACAGTGCGAAGCTTTGCACACATGCCACTCAAGCTTTTCGATCACAACAAAATGGTGCTGTGACCAGGATGTGAAGTTCGTGCCAGGTGCAGCCCTCACACAAGGAACGTGCGATCAGTGCAGTTCGTTGTAAAAAGGAGGTGATGTTGTTGCAACCTCTCCACTGGTGTTGTGCTGAATGCGCGGTTCACCACAAACGGAATGTGCGCAAAGAATAACACCCATATATATGTGGCGCGAACAAGCAATAACAGAGTGATCTTGTCAGGTGAACTCTATTGTTGTTTGTTGCCACAGTGCGAAGCTTTGCTCACATGCTGCTCGGGCTTTCCGATCGCAACACTGTTAACAAGTTCCAAAAACTTCCAATTACCGTGTTTCAAAAATAAAGTATCCATTTTGCCTCGTGAGGCAAAATATATCCTGTGGCTATTTTGCCTTTGATCAAATAGAATTGGTTAAAATGTTCACATGACAAGTTTAGAAAAAATCAAGATGTTGAGGCTTAGAATTATGGTCTGGCCTATACCTTGAAACCAAACACAAACCAAAAGCCACTAAAAGCTTGCCACCGGGTCATTCCGCGTCAGGTGATCCAGAGCTATATATCTGACCATGAGCAAAATCCATGAAATTTCATAAACAAAGAGATCTCATCATTGTGATTTCAAAACATTTTGAATTTTTTAAAGCGAACCAGTATTCACAAAGTTATGGCTGGTTGAAATTTGCAGTGTTCCCATTTGATTTTTGCATACATTTTTTGTGAATTTGGTGCTCTGACATAAAAACCCTTGTATCTTTTTTATCTGTGACTATTTTTAGCTGGAAATTTGTGAGAATGTGTCAGAAGGTGTGTTTATTAAAAACCAATCATTGGTACTTTCCTTATGACCTCTGAACTTAAGTAAATCAAGGTCAAGTTAGACATAATTTTTGTGTGCACTCATGCGTATGGAGTAGAAGATTTTTTTGGTTTCAGGAAACCTTTGCTTATTTATCTATTCGATATGCTTTTTATCATTTAAAGTATCTAGGGGGATTTTGACGCATAATTAATATATGCACTGGAGGAAACTGCAATAATAATTTCTTTTCTCAA
>JGI24021J15306_10007859_pt1 | contig 13043 bp, 11 predicted proteins | sample Ectturendosymbi1_FD_15306 | JGI IMG/M metagenome (IMG submission 15306) | reverse complement strand
ATAAACGAGGAACCCTCGTGGAACCCTTAAAACTCACGGAACCCCACCACATGTTCCACGGAACCCTAGGGTTCCGCGGAACCCCTGTTGAAGAGCACTGTCCTATCTTATACGTCCACAAACGCTTTCATAGATTTGAAAAGTGACACATGGGTCAGCTGAGAATGTTTTATCAGCAGCAATCTAGACAAGATCGGCAATAAATAAACGAGATGACTGGATATGGTTTTATCAGTGTCGGTACTCGGTAGTCTCTGACAAATTAGAAAAGCAAGCCTGTCAGATCAAACCTTTAAAGTAGAGCTTATCGCCTTTTGCAAAAAAACTACCTAGTGTGAGAATACCCCAGTGATCTTTTTCGTTTTCTAGAAGTGTGCAAAAAATACTGGGATTTTTTTCTCAAACACGATGTTTAAATTGCAGTGAAGATATAACTTTTCCACAAATTCTTTATTGAATAACTTTGTGAAGTTTCGGTACAAACTGGATACTAGAAGCAAAAGAAAGGAAAAACTTTTGGGCCACAAACAATTTTCTGCAGAAAAGCTACGCACATCTGTGCCAATCTTGTCGTTTTGTGGCAAAGTGGTTTCTTGCACAACAAAAAAACATGCATACGTTGAAAACAAAGCTCTATGCTCTTGCTCATAGGAAAGGAGCTCGCCCGTTCTTGCAAGCACGGTGCTTTCATGAAGTGTGCACTCGACTGTGACCTTAGAAATAAATCTAACCTGTCGTTGTTTGCACTCTTTAGCTTCTCATAGGTAAGAAGCAAAGTCATCAGCAGAGCTTATAACTTTTGCAAAATAAATTAGTTCATTTGACAATCGGTTTTAGTTGTGATTTACCATGAAACACACCCAGAGGCACAATCTCTAACCTTGTCAATCGTGTTTGGACGTCGAGCTGACAGGACGTGTTTTTTCTGCTCTGAGAGTTGAGTTCCCCTAACGCCGAAGGGGCAAAGCATGGATACGAGAAACACGAGCTCTCGAAAGGGGATTAAAACCTTGTCACAGGCAATTAATGAACCTTACTTGAAAGACTTGCAGGTAATGTTGTTGTCTGTAATACAGAGACTTGATTCTATTGAAAATGACCTAGTAAAACGTATGACAGCAATTGAAGAAAGCGTTGAAAATGCTCAGTGCAGAGTATCTGAACTAGAATGTCAAATATCTTCATTGCAATGTCTGTTAAAACAAATGCAGACCACTAGAAAGGATGAGAATATTATTGAAGAGTATCGCTCAAGAGTACAACGTTCTCTTTCATGGATTGCCGCAGAAAGACCGCATCGAACACCATGACCAGACTAATGATTTTCAGTAAACACTTCATCTAAAGCTCAAACTGTTTTGCTACGCTTTCGTACAAATTGCAAAAATCGTCAAAAGTTCTTTGATGAAGCTTGCGCCACAATCTATGCCTCACATTTATATCAACTTGACGCCAAAATCCAAACACCAAATTTTCGTCCACGTTTTCGGCCCATTGTTGCATTTTCTAGAACTCAAGCTGGTCAATGCAGCTTCAACTTCTTAATCGCTCAACGCAAGAAGAAACAAGTCTTCCATTTTCGACCTTGTCAACAAAACAAATTTACTTTCTTCAAAGACAATTCAGCCACACATTTGAACCTTGCATACAACAAAGTTCGACAAATCTACTTTCAATTTTTCACCCTTTGTAGTTTCAGAACAGATCCTTGCGACGAAACCTTGGCGAGTTTATTTTGACATGTCACTTTTGCTACGATTTGAAAACTCTTATTTTGATGAATTATCTTTCAGAATTTAGGTGAACAACATGTCTTGTCAAATAATGGGAATAACTACTGTCATGCGCCGACGTGAACTTCATGGCAAGCCACGTCGTATACTGTAACTGTGCACTCCGTCTATGCTACAGGGTTGGATAACACTACCTTCGCTTGTCATCCCTGTCAGCATGCTCTGGACTAATGATGTGGCTTATATTTTAAGTAAAGTAGACGCCTACATTCAAAATCATGGTTTACTTCGTTCACCTGGCTCTAAGCATGCAGAAATATTTTGCATTCGCTCAAACAGGTTTAGATTTTACAGGACTTATGCTCTGCTATATCAGTATAAACCCGATAACGAACTTTTAAAACACAACTTAATGCATAAAACTCAGTTTGCTTATTAATGCAAGTATCGAGTTGGTGCTGAGATCGAACGATTTTGACATGGACACCTCTGCTCGTCAACAGCACTGCATGACTGATGATCAACTCTTAAGTTCTCTGTGCGATCAACAATTGTTTGCTATGCCAGTTGCATCCAACAAAGCAAATTCTAACCAACAGGAACTCATTCAACGACTGGCAACTTGTCTCACTGAGAATCCGTTTCTCAGACCTTGCATTTTAGAAACGGTGCTTTTTTTCAAGACCCCAGTGTCTTATGGCGCTAAACTTCAACACAATTTCATAATCTTAAACCCACCACAATCGCTATTACGATCAATATACTATTGGTCTAAACCAGCTATGTCCAACCCAAATGACTTCTGAGCCAAAAATTATGTCACTATCTTCACCAGGGCCGCACATTGAATGACAGATTAATGAGGGCCGCACATAGAATGGCTTACTTTGATCTTAGCAAACAACATTTTGCTTAACCTAAAGTACTGAATGTGCTCAAATTGTAACAGCAATGGTAACAGACGTAATAAAGTGTCACTGAGGACCATCTGCATCAAAAATGTCAAATTTAAGATTGTCAAAATAAGGACAGGTTGTCAGAATATAGGATGCTTTTACTACAGCGAAAGCCTACATTGGGCCGCACAAAACTCTCGACTGGGCCGCGGGTTGGACATAGCTGGTCTAAACCAGACAAATAAACTGCTGCAATCAACTATCGTCATAAAGGCCTGATATGTCTTTGTTTTTTCTGTGTGCTATTCAGAAATCGGCAGAGCAATATTTCTTATTGCTTCATGATCACAGAGTAAGTTTAACTTCTTTGTGGCTATTAAAAAAGAGAATAGTACCGCATGCGCTTACAAATGTGCGAAAACATGAATCGCGCATATAGACCTTCTGCTTATTGTGAATTTCATTGTTTATTTTATGTACTCAGTGTGCCATGTTTTCTTTCATTTCCGTTCATTGAAACTTGTACACTATTCTGAAAATTGTGTGTTTTGTTTTTCAGTCACAAATAGGACGTAATTAAATCAAAATGGCTGACACTAAAAATTACAAGGCTTCTGCCAATGCTAATGACAACCAGCAAACCAATCTTACTTCACCTGAGTGTCTTCGACAACCAGTAGAAAGAAAACTTTGTTTCAACGCATCCTCTGTGGATGGTGAAGTCAGCTCTACACTGCAAAAGAAACCGGATCGTTGACACTTGCCATGACGTGAAATTTTACGCCCGAGGCAAACTCTTCCTGCAATTCCTCCACATCCTGCGACTCCAGATTCACCAGTGTTCAGCCCAATAGTTGCATCTGATAAAGTTGATGTTAAACCAGGACGCCTGTCTCTTCAGTAATAACAGACTCACCTGGCAACCCTCCTTACAACTTGATGTACCAACATGCACGAAATCTTGACCAGGCGCCAACTCTTGCACACAACGTGGATTTCACCTACGCTTCTCCGTTATTACAAGAACAAATCATGATGTCGTTTCGAGAGACCACATTTGGCCTCTCCGACTACAACGTTTATCAAAGTATTTAGGTGTTTGTGAAACCACGCTAACACGGTATATGTGTGCCCGCTACCCAAAACACCACTTTTCTCTCTTGCAGCAGGATAACAGTTAAAAACAATCGCAATGCACTTGCGACGTTTTGTCAATTCATAGGCGAAAGTTTTTCCGTAAGCCTAAGTCAACGAGTTTGTTATGTGAAATTTTTATGATTGTGTACAATATAAACATACTGATGCTTTTGTTTTGTTTTCACTAACAGGATTTTTATAAAACTTGATAAGGCAGATCAAGTAAGATTGATCCATGTCAGATCAACAGTTGTGATCTAACAAAACAGGATTCAGTTGTTCAATTAAACTTGCAGTCAAATCAGGACAGTGGTTGATCGATTCTCAAATACAACAGCTGCCAACCAAATCAAATACAAAGTGGCCAACGAGAAACTTTAAATCGTTTGGATGATGGAGACTAAAAGTTGTATCTGCATCAAAAAATTGTTATCCCCAAACACTCAAATGATTGATGCTGTGATGTTTGGAGAAAACATCTAAAATAACTTTAAAACTTGACCTCGAAAGGAAATTTTTCATCTGTAATTAACACACAGAAGATTCATGCAAACTTTTACGTTTCAAATTGTCTTTAATGACTGTACACAAAACACGCTGCCGTCTTAGTCAACGACATTTAAATCTTCAGGTTTCATTTGGCATTCAGAACCATTGCTGACCATACATTTTACAGCTTAACATTGTATGCTTGATTAGAAAACATAATGTCTACTACTTGCAGCCTAGTTTATGTGTTTAATTAGAAAATTTTACTGCTTGCGCACATTGCATTAAAAAAATTGCGATTTTTTCTAAAAGTTATTAAAGACCCATGGGCAAGGCAAGGCTTGGCAAACTATTTTCTGGTTCATTTCATGTAAGCAATAAAACGCAAATAAATGAACAAAACAAATCGCTGTATCATGTTAACAATAAGCACAAATAAGCCGCGGTATCAATTTAACAGTAAGCGCAAATGCTTTGTTGTGTTAACCATGTAGCAACCAAAACTAAAATCTGTGTTGAAGCTCACAACTCGACGTCTGGTGAGGTAGTACGTTGGTTGTAATTTTAATGTACAAACAATCGATGCAACTACGAGCTACTAAAACAGAGAATTAAAATTAAATACATTTACAATGTAAATATTTTAAATTCAAAAACAAAAAGTTCTGTGCGCCACACAGAACACAAAATGTAAGCGGCTAAGTTCGAGTTTGATACCAAATTGAACATTTTTACGTGTTGCAAATATCGCAGTTAATACTCAATTTCTGCATAAATACAGCCTGGACGGTTTTACAAATACAGTTAAATGTGGTAGAAACACTTTTTAAGCTATGCAAAATCTTGCATTTGTTGCGTCTAACTAAATTTTTTCATCCCGCTTAGGCAAATTTCATAGATAGAAAATATGAAAATGAAAGCAAATGTGAAATTATGTTTCATGCTTTTAGTCTTTTGCACTGTTGCTACCCCAATGTTTTGATACCGCCTCTGTATATGAATCCAGAATGTAGTTGTTACACCTACACATAATTGTACTGGACCCCTCCAGGGGACATTGTTTAGACGCAAGAAACCTGTTGGATTATCAACAATTCGACATGGTACAGTTACATGTAAGTTTCACCTTGAATTCCACGATACGTCACGAAGAGACTTCTCTTACACGACCTATTCGTGTGGCTCATTCACCTAAATCTATAACGTTTATTCATTACAGTTTGGGTTCATTTTTTGAAAAATTCAAATGGATTTCGTGGCAATTATTTTCACAGGTAAACCACAACCAACACGAATTAATGACCGTCCATGCTGCTTAATGCTAGAAGATCTGCCCAGAATGAAATATTTTCATTCATCCTTTGAGGATGGAGGTTTTGACAGTGGCGTTGCAGAGCTTGCCGCCCCTGAACTTCGCATATTCTGCCGCCCCTCCCCCATCCTACGCTGGCCAGCACAGCATCACTGCTGAGATATTTTTATGAACGTTTCTCGCAGTGCAAAAATACAAATGCCTGGTATGCATGCTGATGAGAGACGAATGTCATTGCAATAAGCACAATTCAACTGGTTTACCAGCTTTTTGCACAGCACGACATGCAATATAAGCTTATCGAACGAATAATATCGCATTTCGTCAAAACCGTTTTGATGGCAGTGACTCTCACAGATGCGATCCTGAGAAACTTGTTCGAGTACAACAATTAAAAGAAAATACGTATTTAGTAACCTTTCCTTGTGATCCTTTCTCAAACGTACGACCAGGAAAACCCTATACTGATCACTTATTTTTTTGGTGGAATCATCCGGTAAACCAAGAATTCCTTCCAAGCTGACACAAGTTACACGTTACCACAAGCCCTTTAAGGGCCGCGATCCCAAATATTTGGTGGTTAATCCTACAACGCCTTCTGTAATCTCTGATCACAGATACTTTATGGCACGAAAATCCCTTCAGAGGATAAACACTTTATTTTCATTCAGCCACCGTTACAAACATACGGTTGCAACAAACTTTTGTTACGTCCCAAAGAAAGCTCACTGTCGAGCACAGGTCACTGAGTATAAACCCATTGCTTATATATGGAACGAACCGAGAAAGTGGACTATCGACAATTGTAAAAAACAAGAATCTAACGACTGCAAAACCCGAATAGGACAGATTGAGAGAACCATACTTATGTCAAACCTAACAGACAATCAAAATTTTACGTATAGTTCAATTCCAAAATCAACAAATGCCTCTACAATCCGTCGGGATTATCAGAATCGATTAAACTCCCAAACTCAAAACCGAATAAAATGGCTTTCTTGGACACCACATTTCAAAGAAGAAATTGTTGGCATCACTAATTAATCTCGACAAAACATCACTCTAACCCTTCAACGCTCATTACGTTTATCCGACCTCTTTAATAAAACCAGACAACGCTATCACAAAAAATTAAGACTGCAACAAAGGCAAAAATATCTCGCCGATTTTCGGACAAATCTTCTCGATTCTGAACTAATTTAAAGACCAATTTTATTCTCTTCGGTGATAAATGCCAAAGACACAGTATGAATATATTTTGTTCTCAGCCAACTATCACCCAAGTACATTCTGTTAAATACTTGGGGATCCTTATTGATTCTAAACTAACGTGGACCTCCCACTTAGAAAATTTAGGTAAAAAAGTCGGTAGTGCAGCCAGCGTTTTATTTAAACTCCAACCTTTTGCTGATGTACATTTGTTAAGAATAGTTCATTTTTCTCTGGTCTACTCCCATCTAATTTACGGTATTTTGAATTGGGCCACACCCAATTGGTCGAGTATTGCTGATCTAATAAAGGTAAATAATAGAGCTATACGTAGTCTACTTAAAGTTAGTCGTAGAGAGCGCATTCCACTTAGAGATCTATTTTATTCAGCACGGATACTACAGATCAAGGATATTTATAATTATGAATTAGCAACATATATGTACAAAATTTATCACAATATCTTTCCTGATTATATCACAAACGGTTTCAACACTTCAGTTACTACCAAAATCAGAGAAACTAGACAAACTTCCAAATTAACATATGGAATTCCCCTAGCTAAGACACTTAATGAACGACGTCAAACATCTTTTCGAGGACCCACAATATGAATGATATTCCAAAAGATTTTAAACTAGTCAATTATTTTCGATTCTGTCGGCTACAGAAAAAGAATTTAATTGAACAACCTCACATATTACAAAAACTTAATTTTTCCACTTGCCTGCTGTAATTGTGTTGTAGCGCGTCTTGTTTGAGCTTATTTCCTGTTTGTTTGTGCTTATGTCCTGTGCTTATGTCTGCACCATTTTTGCAGACATATGTATAGAATTCTGCAGATTATGACTCGTCTTCTGTGCAGTTGGACTGACTTGTATTTCGCGGGGGAGGATGACTCGAAGACCTTGCGGCAATTCTCTTCCCCCGATATCTGACTTTTGTCTGTCTATCTGTCTGTCACAAACACTGGGACCTTAACTTTAACCTTTTTTTGCATTAAACCATGGCTGCAAGCATTTTTGGAGGTGATATTGCAAAACTTTGGGTAATCCTAATTGCAAAACAACTGCTGATCTACTATTGTCTCTGCAACATGTGTAATGTAGGTCGTAGTTTTCGAAAGCAATGTTGCAACCCAAACCAAGCAGTCGTGCTCTGGCTATATTTGAGAAGCACTAAACTTGCCTAACGTTCATAATTAAATTTCACCATACGCATCTGTTTAGGTAGGCCAGTGGCAGCCATTTCGTTTTTGCTAATGAGCGAAAACTGTTTTAAACATTATCATTAACTTTGCTATTCTGAGTATGATACAAGACTTCGGGTTTAATTGCACACATAGTTCGATGTTATCTACTTCTGGTCTCACCCGAGGCAACGGAGAATTAAGCTGCGGGTTCTAGCGAATGTTTTACAAATAAGAAAATGCTGGAACTCCTTTCATTTTCAATGCGTGTGAGTTGCTAACTAGATTTAATCAAAATGCGATTATTGTTGGAATCAGTCTTTGTCAGAAGCTCTTAACAAAACTTTTTCTCGCGGCATTTAGTTTTTAGCCCTGATGAAGACGGTTACATCAACTATGGAAACTTTGGCAAGTTTTTTTAGCGTGCTTTTACATTTTTACCGCCAGTAGAGCCTGATTAAATTTTGTTTATCGAAGTCCTAGCGTCTCTGAAGCAGAAAGAAAAACTTTTTCTTTTCAGTGGATGCACGAACAGTGAACTTTTTGTGAGAAATGGAGATCATTGATTACAATTCCTAGTGTACTTAACTCGCCGCAAAGAACACGGACAATATTCACGGACGCTTGTGATATCAAAATGAAAAAAATGAACAAAATGGTAAAGTCATTGAACAGTTTGGACTCTCTGCGTAGGACATCTTTCAATACTTTCACTACGTCTGCAAATACTGCGATTAGAAAATCATGACTCCGTTCTGAAGTGCGAACAGTCAAGTAAATGACTTTGCGCATTCTGGTCACCTAACTGAAAGCGTTTTCACATGAATTTGTCGTCAGTGTTGAATCTCACTGCTTTCTAACTATCTTAAGCCTACATTACCTGTCTATGCAGTTCATACAAATTTAACAGCACACATTAACTAGTAGTCTGAAACAGTAGCATCTTAGACCCGCTGATTAAACAAAACGTTACTGGAATAACATTACAAAATTCATGATTCAACACAATTTTTAACGTTGCGGTTTAAATTCTGTCCTGCTTTTCGCTATTTTACTTGGTCCTGCGGCTTTTTACATCAGCATCATCGCACCCGCTAAACGTCTTTTAGAATCGAAGTCCTACAAGATAAAGCACAGGGCGAATTTAAGCTCGTCTTGTCGAATATGTTTATATTTCAAAGCGCCGCATAACCAGCAATGTGTAGGAGTTTTTTTATGCAGTGACATTACAAGGTAGCCAAGCCCCTGTGGTCGTAATCTACAACGGGCTCTGTTTGAAATATTGCTAATGATAACTTGCTATTCACAGCTCTTTTAGCTGGGACAATACAGACATGCGGAGTGTTAATATTTGCAATTTCATGTCTCAAACTACTGCAGAAGTCGCAAAAACTAAAAGTATCATTTTGTTTTATGGTTACTTACGTATTGTGGGTTCGGGCTAGTTATAAACGTCTTTTACATTTTTTAAACTAGAAACACATTTGAAGACCAGCGTTATTTTGAAGGATAATTATGTTTTCAAATAACCTTAACGTGAAAAAACGTTGTTGACATATTTTCTGAGCACAAATGAATTTCTAAACCAAATAAAAGATAAACAGATAGATTAGATCTTCTGGCGATTATTTTATCATTAACCGATTATTTTTTTAATTATTATCATTGTTTCATGTTATTGGTAAGTTGCATGTTATATGTGGTTAAAAACATTGCACTGAGGAAGCCCACTTGAACAGGTGGGCGAAATGTCGGCTAATAATAAAATACTCGCCAGAAGATCTAATTTATCTTTGATTTGAAACCTGGTGGCAAATGCTACGAAACAACATGAGTAGCAAAAAGAACAGCAAATGAAAGGTATTTTGCTACTAATTTTAGGTTGCATTATTCTTGGGTTTGTGGCGAGCATAAATTTTGATACAACCAACTTCTTTGGTATTTTTCAAACAGGCATGAGACAAAAATGAAAAGGGTAGACTAAACGTTCAAACAGACTGTGTAATTTTGTGATGATGATTTTTTTTCTCACTTTGGTTACTTTGTTGCTCCACCTTTCAGTACAAGCATTATTGTTTAGTGAAACCTACATCCAATCGATTATTTCACATTGTAGTGTGCAATCTACCAGAACCGTGTTTCCTCCTCCTGAGAAACGTTTTTCTCATAACCGCTGAGCAACATCCTAAACTCGCTCTGCTAGACTCGCTTCATCATTTTAGTAATGCAGAAGTGTACAGGCTACTAATAGTTGCAGCTAAGTCGAATGCTGGGCAGTCGAAAAAATGNATTGCAGCTAAGTCGAATGCTGGGCAGTCGGAAAAACAGTCGAAAACGTTCTTTTTAAAAAAGTTNAGACCAAGGTTGCAACTAAAGTTCCTCATTTGCGCACATGCAAAGCCTTCCCTCTGTTTTTCCAAACTTGTGTAGCCACATTCCTGCGTTTTAAACGAAACCAGTCAACTATTTGCTTTCCTATAGGTCGACTTCATAACCTTTAACACTTCACCAAGCCTATGGTTAGCCAAAAATTGTTGTTCTGAAGAAAAGTTACAGCACAATTGAATAGTTCTGAGGTAACAGGCTACGGTCGAGTTGTCACAGTCAAATACCAACAATTCTCTCCACACGACGTCGACGTCCCGAAGCTTAGTGACGAGGTTTTGGCCATTTTATGCCAAAGTCAATAGATCACCAGTTGCTGCTTTAGTACCAACGTTGTATCGCATGGCACGGTTGCTTCGTCGCCGCAAGACAAACAGTTTCAGGCTGTGGCAGATCGGTTTCAAGGTGTTTGGAAACTATTCGAGCAATTGATCTTTCCATCAGTTGCTCCGTTAAATCCTAAGTGTTATCTGACTCACTTTATGAAAACTAAGTATGGAAAAGCGCAAACGTTTCCACTGCCTCTACCATTTCGAGATAATATAATGTCAAAGGCACAAATTTTTTTGCAGAGCCTTTCGATCGCAAAACGTGGAAATAAAAGTTTGTGTTTTGCTCATTTTTTTGTTCCTCATCACCTTATTGTTCGACTTCCGCTAACAATTAATAAAATTTCTGATCTTATTTGTTTTCAAAATAAACTGACAGCACAGATTTCAAAAGTTCGCGAACGTCTTTCTTTTTGCAGAAATGCGACCATTAGAAGTCAGCTGTTTTTGTGTGGCTGTGATATTAGATAATTATCATATTTAAACGATAACCAAATCACGTTTTTCCACTCTCACGCAGTTGACCATGTTTTAATCCACCACCTTGGAAAGGCAAAGCTTTCGAAATGACACCTTCCCGGGTCAGCTGAAGATCAACCGACAGAAAGTAACTCATAATTGATTGCCAGCGCCATCTAGCGAAAATCAAAATGAGAAACTGCAACAGCACAAAATGTTAAAACAGCGTGATATATAGGTAAAATATTTGACTGCAACTACGTCAACTATACCTTCTTTTAAATCGCAGATGACTAGCTGTTCGCTTCTTTTGGTGGCGCCAAAGAGTGACCACACACCAGCTTACCTCAGAAAAGGTTGAGCATTTCAACTTGTTTGACTTGTGTGCTGTCAGTATATCAGTTCCATTTACTTTATTCTGCAAATGTTTCAACGTCTATGTGCGTATAGGCCTTCTTAGGCGGTGATTGCCAATGCTTCGGATGAACAAATCCTGCTCACTTTCTGATTTACGTATCCAACGATACTTTGAATTCAAGTCAGTTTCGTTTGTGAAGACCACTTTTACGATTGCGATCTAGCTTCAGTATAGCGGTAACTTATTTGTACACGGTTCAGACGAACTTTACGGGGTCTTTACGTATACATCATAACAACAACAATTCCCTAACGCTCATTTATCTATTGACACACAAAGTTAGAACAATATTAGCTTCACAATACACAGTCAAACCATAAAAACAATCCAAATCTTTTGCACAGCAGAAACATCGCCGATGAGAAGCGACTCTTTGTTCAACAAATGTCACCTTTCATTGATGCGCATTTGTCCTGCAGCGTTATATTGCAGATTTTACCGAAAATCGTATTGCAGCTTCGTCCACTTGCACTCTAATAACAATTTTTGGATCTTTATTTTGACCCTGTAACCAGAAACGTGTTCAGTTGATGTCAGAAAAACTGTTTCATTATGGTTGAATATTTTTCGGTTCGTGGAAGTTGACAATCACCAGCCGCGCATCATTGCGATCTTCGCTTCCGATGAGGTAGTCAGTTTCCCGGCTTTATACGGTGGTCTACTGATGATCAGTCGCCAGTGTGTTCCTGTAGGCCTCTGACAGCGGGCAATAGGCCCGCTTGCCTTTAACTGTACGGTTGTAATGTGCAAATGACTCGGTATCACACACACCAACAATTTTTTACAAATGATGTGATGACGCAGCGGTTCAACACAGCAAAGGCAATCCGTCTCACATATGAGGGCAGTCCTTTCTTGCCACGAGTACGCAATGCAGTTCTTTGACGTACAGCATTTTTTACAGTTGCATGCTTGCACTCACGCATGTGGAAAGACCGGAAAAGCAAGAAAGATGACGTCTAGCAAAAAGGAATGAACAAAGATTGGGATTTATTTAACATAGGGCCAGAGAAAGCTCTGCCAAAGTATGCAATACAAGCATACACTACATATGCAAAACAACATTTAAACTTCTCGTGCAGATGGCAATGCGCTAGTTAATCAAAAGCGTGCTACAAGCTATATTCAAAAGACGTAAGTAATGCCGAATAAAGAACAAAACAAGAAACAACAGCGCAACAACCAACTGTTTGAATGAAATCATATTAGACCTTCCAATAAACAAAAGTGCTTGCGATTCATTTAATGAATCTTGAGTGACCATGAAAAAGGTTGTTTTTGGAACATCCAATACGGCTTCATTTAAACCGCTGGCTGTTGAGCTGCTGTGTCTTACACGCCTTTTTATGATTTCTTAACCGGACGTGTGGCCTAGTGGTTAGAGCGCTCGCTTCGTATCCGGTAGGTCGTATTTCGGCGTGGCCCGAATCTCGGCCGGGTCGTACCAAAGCCTTAAAAATTGGAACTTGCTTCAGTCTGGCCAAGCG
>JGI24021J15306_10007857_pt1 | contig 13044 bp, 8 predicted proteins | sample Ectturendosymbi1_FD_15306 | JGI IMG/M metagenome (IMG submission 15306) | reverse complement strand
TTCTGTGTGAAGCCGCGTTTAGCGATTATAAAACCAAAGAAACATCAAAGTCTTGCAGATCCATTGTTGCGGTCTGGTGTCATAACTCATAACAATCGCGTTTATTGTGCAATAAAGAGCATGCATAAGTCTATTTAGCAAAACCGTTAGATATCTAGGAAAGGATCCGGACCCGGCGCTACCTCTCAAATGGCCATAACTACGGCTCCGGTCCTAAATTCTCAACTGAAATCCGACTCCGGCAGTTTGAATTTTAATTTGAGCTTGGGGGCGAAATCGACGTGTCGAGAGTGAAAAGGGGCCGATGGAATAAAAACGTTTGAGAAACACTGCACTAGATGAAACCAAAAAACACTACATCTAGTGAAAAAACACTAGGAGTGGCAATACTATGCAGAGCACTCGTGGGCTTTATCGCCAAGCTCTGAGCTTTGGTTTATCGCCAAGCTCAGATTACATCCTTTAATAGCTTTTCGTTTGCTACTAAAGCGCGACCCGAATCCCTTCTAAAGACAAGGCGTCAATTACGTGCATTAGCAGTCAGACGCCTATTGATTTTTTCGATCGAAGAGAACAATTTGAGGATACAAGAGATGTTTGTATTTGCTGTTGTGACGCAACAAATGGCGCGTGAGCGACCGCAGCGGAACCACTGACGTCTTATCAAGCCAAAACACGTGGAGGTAATTAAATGCCAGAGATGCTTGCCTGTTTATTCTAAGGAAGGCACGCGTATTGTTACCGAACGGCGATCCGAGCAGAGGTTGAGGGAATCCGCCCACATTGGGCCTGCTACGTCACAGTAACATCGACGCATATTCTATCAGGCCATGAATGACGCTCCAGGGTGTCAAATTTCAGTCATCTCGACATCAGGTTAATTTTAATCGTCAACTTGTATAGTGCCTGCTTTGCGTGGAGTTGCTTTTCGTGTTCATCCCATCATCATTTCGGCATAAACGCAACGTCAAGGGTAATGCAGTGTCACGTGTAACAGGCAGTATAAATTTAATCATGCTACCTGCAAGAGTTGCCTGCTTTCGAGATGGTTCATTAGTTCAATAACACTCATTGCATAGTTTCTAGCCGAAAATGAACATTTTGAATTTTGCCTTCAAAGTACAGTAGACGTCTTTTACATATGTTTTTCTACATTGCTAAGGTTATCGTTGCGTATAAACAAATACTGAGATCGCAAGCGGCTTTTACTTTCCTCATTGCACACCGCCTACCACTCGTAGAAATCACTGCTTTCAACATATCGCCTGCAATCAGTCCCAAGTAAATGTTTTTATTGTTTCTTCGCCGAACCAGTCAGAATTGCTTTCGTCTGAAGCCTGTGTTACTACGACACAGCCAGTGAAGTTGTAATCAGATAGGACGCGAGGAAAACCGGATCCCGGTTCTTGCAAGGAAAGAGCGGGATTTCCCTAAACAGCGCCAACAAATTGACGGTTACATAAACGTAGCCAGGGGGACCGGGGGGCCATGCCCCCAAAAAACAATTTTAACACATCTAATAATTTGTGCTTTGACAAAGGATGTCCCAAAAAATACGTTTGCTTGCCTAAAGTCAAGCATTTTAGCCCCCCAAAAATTTCGAGCTGGCTTAGCCACTGGCACGGTAATGCTATTTTTAAGCGAAATTCCCCACAAAACATTATTTATGGTCCTGATTATAAAAAATGATCATTATTCAGTTACAGCGCGTTGCAAACCTCAGTTTTTGGCGCTACGCCTCTGGCTATACCAGGGATGGCCAACCGCGGCTCGCGAACCGCGTGCGGCTCTTTGCCCAGTTCGTGCTGCTCTTACGTAATTACCAGAAGTTCCACTAACTAACGTGCATAACAACAAATGGCTTGCAAACTTCTGTCATCGGTATGTTGGTGTGTGATATTTACAATAAATCTAGCTGAGCAAAGGTATATGTGTGAGTGAGGAAGAGATGGGGTGATGTGTATGTGTGACTCCTTGCGGTAATTCGGTAAGAAATGTAGCTCTTGGTCTCTGACTGGTTTGCTACCTCTGGGCAATATCTTCGTTTCTCAGATGTTTGCAGGATGACGCCTCAAGAGTTTAGCCTTCTCTATAAAGTACACATGCCGGTAGCTGTGTTCTCTGCATTCACCCAAGCGATTAGGAGAGACAAAGGTTCAAACGTCATTTTCAAATTCTTGAAAGTAATCTTTTTCAGCAGATTGTTATTGGAAAGGGTTGATTTAAACCTCCAGCAGAAGTAAAGTTATTTGAAAATGCGAAGGAAATGAGAACCAAATTTTGTCGATGCACTGGCACCACTTTCTTATTCGTCGTCAGCCGTTTCGTCATTTTCTCGGTTCTTTTCATTGTAAGAATTTTCTCTTTCATTGTAGTTTTCTTTCCGACCAGGCTAAAAAACTGATGTTTAAAAGTTTGCAAGCAAAATTGTCAATTGAAGTGCTGCCGTGACAACCTTTTGACAATGAAGTTCGTGATCAGATTTAAGAGGCTGTGAATCGTCACCACCGACTCCTATCATTTCCTGTTGTCACCCCTGCTTTTAACTTTTATCTCTTCTCTCCATCTAATCTAGTTTCCGGATAATCAAATAAACAAGCTGGAAAATGGGGCACGACCTAAACCAGGGATGCTCGTCCATTCTAAATGCAAGGCCCTCTTTCGAGTTGAACAAAGATGCGAAACGTGCGTATCAGTACCCACAGCATTTGCCATGTGATTGCTACTGATAACATCAGGTCCATCCAAAACCTTTTTGCGGTCCTGCCTTAGAGCCACTTCGCACACAAAGTATCGCATGAAAGTATCGCACCATCTAAAATTCGCAAAGCAACTTTTGAACCTCATCGCAGACAGTGGCGTAGCCAGCCCAAAAATTGGGGGGGTAAAGAATTTGGAGGGGCCAAAATATTTGATTTCAGGCGAATTATCTATTTTGTTTAGAAAAACGCCTCCCAAAGCACAAAATGACTATATTTTCTAAAAATTTTGGGGGGGCATGGCCCCTTTCGCCCCCTGGCTACGCCTATGATCGCAGATGGGTTGAATCTTTTGTAGTGACGCAGCGACAGTGAATGATGCCCACTTATCTGCTTTACAGGCTCTTATCAACTTTACCGAGTCCTCCAGTTAAGTTGTTCTTATGCTCTATTTTTATATTGTATGCATACATAATCTTTTCCGAATTTTTTGGAGTTTATATTTTTGATAAAAAGTGTTTATTGCACGAAAGAAAAATATAAAATGCTTGCTTGCTTTGAAAGCGTATCGTTAACAACGGGAGAGAACTGCAAACGGGATATTCAAATGAGTTTTCTTTTGGTCGAAAGCCATTTCCACAAACCATGTTGTATAATCTGTGGTTTGTGTTCACACGACTCTACAGGTTCGGCGTGTGCTGAAACGAAGAGCTCCTAAGACCCGAAGATGTCACAAGCAGAGCTTGCCATGACATAGGAGTAGTTTTCTTCCAACTCCAAGGACTTGGATAGCAAAGCAGGTTTGCAACAACAGACGCATAAAAAAGCAAAGCAACCTGGTTGAAACCAGCGTTGGATGCATCGGAATATAACTAGACAGGTACTGTTTCTCTTACTGCAGGTTTAGAGTAATCTTTGCATACCGCACAATAAGTCAAGATGCTTTGCTCAGTTGATGGACGCACAGCAAAATTCTTCGATTTGTTGTAAGTATAAGAAACAGCGAGGGTGTGCAACAAAATTCAGTTAGAGGGGACATTGTTGTTATAATCAGCCACAAGATTTAATAATCGTTTGGTGGAATCGGATCCTATGAAAGGCTGACAAAAGTCTAAAATCTGCAGTCCGGTGATGTTACGCCTGGCGTAGAAAACCAACTTATTGAGCAGCATTTGTTTCCAGACAAGTGACCACATACAAGCAAGGTAGAAGAAAGTGATTTAGAGGAATTGCGAGAAATTAGAATCGCTAGTTAAAGCACATTGTTAGAGAGCATTTTTGCTTCCACGTCTTGGAGTGCAGAAGCTACGCCAATTAGGCGTTGTGCCAAGGTTTCTTGCCATCAATACTCGGGCAACGCCAGTGCGTGCTTCACTGTGGGCTCAAGTCGTCACAAGGTCATGAAAGCAGCTCTCAACGGTATGTTAAACAAGGGGTTGATTGGCAGTCAATGCCTTTGTTGAAAACACGTGGAGCCGTAAACAAAACTGCTGCAATTCTCTTCCGCTGCCAATCACGTGACGTCTCTCGCTGTTCTGTTTCCGTTGGTGCATCAGAACCAAAAATAGAACCGGCGCTGTCGATATTCATCAATTTCTTTCTCTTCAACGAGAAATGTGTTACACGGCATGCCCAGTTGCTGGGCAGTGTAGAGACTTGAGTTAATTGGCGCAAACTCTCAACAGGTTCACGCAGGTCAGGGTCAAATCGCTGGAATACCAAAAAGAAAACTTGTTGACCTACTTGTGCCGTCGAGCACCTCTCGAGAGTTAGTTAATTTTCTTCTCAAGATTTGGAGTTGGTGCCCTAACTGTAGTTGAATGTGGAGTCGTGATGGAGCTACATATTTGAATGAGGTTGCTGTTTTGATAATGATCAACGCATGAGAAATCTGTCATGAGCTGAAAGGCTCTGGCAATTCATAGCATGCGCTCGATACATAGCGGTAACAATTTCTGAAAGATAAACCTAAACTATACCAACTATATAGAGAGGGCGCCACTCGAACATAGAAATCCACAAAAACAACGATTTTGAGGTGTTGATTTGCTGTCATGTCTCCAACGTCCTATTTTTTCGTTGAACGTTCAATCGGCTTAAGGTTTCTCCCAGACTTCCCAACTACAGTTCTCGACGCAAGATCAAGGATGTTCCATCTTTACTAATGTTCAAGGTATGTTAGCTGAAGCGGAACGTTGGGGTAAGCACAAATAACAAAAACTGAAAGTATCATTAAATTTTGCATTGAACATGGAGATTTAAAAGCCTTTGAGCAAAGATGCCTGATGTTATACCGTCCCCATCCCAAGTCAACGGCTTGAAAAGATTTTTAACAATTTCATTCCGTTTCTCTTTCCACACGTGCTCCATTCACGTACTCCTACATCTCGAGGCCAATAATATTAGCAACACGTCGAATAATTAATTTGTAAATGCTTTGCTACAGCAACAGTGAGATAGAGAACCTGAAATCAGTCTTCCGCAACACGTACATGTACATGCACTCCCAGCAGGTCCGCAACAAGGGGGTGAGACAACAGAGCAATTTCCCCCTCCGAGCTTTTCAAAATCATGTTTAGTTGTTAAGTACAACAAGTTACAATTATTTTGCCCTCGCACCCCGAAAATATCTGATGGTTGCCGCCCTGACTCCTAATAATGAAGACTATAGTAAGGACAATACAACGATTGTTAATTTTACAGTAACGCGAGTGTCTGGCGAAAACGGCCCCTGGCTGAAAAGGCCCTTTGTGTGGAAAATCCGCATCCATTTTGCCCAATTGTGAAATGTGGGCATCCAACTATATTCTCAGGTTCGCCTTGACAATCACGATTGCCAAAATATTTTCTTCTTTGTGAATGCAAACAGCGAAAGTTACGTATTAAAGGCTTATGAAACGACTTTCAGCAAAAGCAATACAATTACTAAAATTTCATTGTTCTTAAAACAATACCACTATCCTTTAAACTTTTTCACACTTTTTTCCAATTTCAACCACTTTTCCCAAAGATTCTGATAGGCGATTAATCGAATTCTGTCTCTGGTTTCTATTGGTACATCTTTATTGAAACACAAGGGCATGGAACCAAGTACAGTGCAATCGACTGATAGTTGCGACAAGAAAGAGCAACACCCGTTTGGTATTGGGCCCGCAACACTTCACATCAGATTACTCAAACACCTGGAGGAAGCGGTGAAGTCTCAAACCGCTAATAGGACTTCAAAAATCCAGAAGAGGCTGCTGTGAAAGTCAAGCTGAGAACATTTCAGAATGAACCAGTACATGCATTAAACAATTTACTAATCAGTCCACCAAAGTTACTGTAATTTCTTTCTGTTATTCACCGCTGATCTGCTAAGTTGCCAACATGTCGGCGTATACCCCGGGAGCGCTAGGTGTGCGGCGCACACCCTGTGAAACTGAACATGACGTGACATTTTCCAGATCGTGCGATTAAGGAAAAATCACACAAAAGCTATAAAGATAATTACGTACTTTCCAGCCCGAAGGTGTGCGTCATATGTACGTACTCGACTGCTCTCTTATGCGAAGAGACATTTGCGAAAACTGCTTTTGCAATTGCGAGCTGCGCTGTTCCAGGGCTGAGTGAATTTTACTCTCCTCTTGTTTCTGTCTGACAAACCAGGGTGTGCGAAATTCCAGACGTACATAGGCCCGTAGCCACGTGAGGGCATTCAGGGGCAGTTCCCCCCAAATTTATTTTGTGTTCCCCTAAATTATCTTGTTCCCAGAAAAATTAGTTTTAAAAATATCATAAAAACAAAAATCGTGCCCCCCTAAAAATGTATTTTGCCCCTCCAAACCTCAAAACCTGGCTACGGGCCTGGACGCACGCCTGCACGGCTCGAAAACTCGTAATAGGCAGGAGCCGCAGCCTGTTTCTGCAGTTGTGACCTGCGCTGTTCCACGGCTGAATGCATTTTCCTTCTTTGTTGTTTCGATCTCGCAACTCTGGGTGTGCGCTATTCGAGGCGCACACCTTCTGGGCCCGACTGCTCATGTTCAAAGAGACATGCGTTGAAACTGTTTTTGCAGTTGTAAACTGCGCTGTTTTAGGGCTGAGTGTGTTTGACTCCTTGGTTTTAACGTGAAGTCTGATAATTTTGCAGTTATGCCTGCTTGGTCGTAGCGTTGAGTGTATTTTGCACCTGCGTTTTAAGTTCAAAGTCAATACAATAACATATTAAATTATATAACATTGAATAAGGAGAGATAACATAGTAAATTATATATAACATTGAAATACAATAACATATTAAATTATATAACATTGAATAACTTGTATAATGATAAGCATTGTGTCAAAAAACTTCGCTAAAACGTTGGATCTGAAACGTTAATTTGACGTCACAGTGTGACGTCACAAACAACGCACACCCAGTAACAATGACCACCGTCCACCATACGCCACTGACGTCCGCAATTTTCAACAAAATGAAAGTTTTCCCTGGTGAATGTTCTATTNTTCTGTGGATATAAAGTAAAAAACTCNTCACAGGAAACCTAAGCTCTGTTGAAGGTAAAAGTAGTTGCCACCCTTAAAATCGTTTTATAATAATCCCANGCAGAGGTGGCTGGTATCGAATGACGCAGTTAGCGTGTCAATGACGTGATTTTTTTCAATCAGAACCAAACTACGTTCCGATCATAAAATGCAACGGCACCATCCACATTGTCTTCATTGTTCTCAATTCCGTGTGGAAATAAGACCGCACCGGGCATCGAAAACCCATGAGTCGACGACGAAGCAGTATGTCGCTGTCAAACAAGCGTCTCGTCTGTGCAACTACGACGACTACTCCAGCACCATTCAGACTTTTCCTCGAAGTGTTTGTAGGCCTAATCCTAAACAGAGGGAAAACTCTCTGTAACGCGTTCGTTTGTATTGAGCTTGACCAGGCCATACAGAAAAGTGAAGCAAAAGAAAAAACAAAAAAGGTTACTCTGTCAGAGATTGCGATCATCCAAATCCACAAAGGCAACAAAGCAACTGCAAAATAGGAGAAGGTTTCAATTTTACGGCGGCACGCTCAACGTAAGCTTACAAATGCGATGCTGACTGATGGCTTTGTTTTTGCAGTAACAGGATCTGCAATCGCTTGTTTCATATTGCAACGCGCGGTAACTGGCTTATTCGTTGACGAGGAAACGTCATTCAGATGCTTGGACGTCCGTCCAAGCAGTTCCCGCTTCCCACCCACCCCGGTCTAAACATGGCCTTAGTGGCTCGCAGTGGTATAGGCTTGTCGTCACATTTTAAATAAACGTACGGTCAGTGTCTGGCTGACTGTCATCAGGTCCGGCTTTAAACGTACAATGAAGTTAGCATCTTTCAAATAACCCGACAGACATTTTGTGCCATATCGCTGATTTCGGGGCTTATGTAATGTTTGCACTAGTGAACTCAGGAACGTAACTAGGGGTTGGCACAAGGGGGGGGGCTTCGTCCGTTTAAAAGCTATTGGACATAGTTTAAAAAATTTGGGCCCCTCTCTAACCACTCTTCGCCTCCTGGTGTCCCAAGCTGGTTACGGGCCTGTGTGAACTTAAGATTGTTTGTGCATTTGGGTGTTTTTCAGTGACAGACGAGAAAACTTAAAAGACGAGAAAGTGAGAAAAAGCTTCTTTTTTTCGCATTCCACTGGAATTCAGTCAAAGTAATAAGTTTTCTCATTTTATTTCGCTACACGCTTACCCATGCATAAGGAGTAAGTTAAATGATTTCGCTAAATTTTTTAATTTCCCTTGCCACATTGCTCTCCTCAAGCCAAAGCAGGTGCTTTGTTAAACCTTTTGGGCGTTAAAGAATGAAAAATCATGCTACACTGTCACCTCACAACACGATTTATAATTTTTTTTTCAAAGAAAATTAAATGAAACACGCGCGTCGAGTCATTCCCAGACCTGCAAAAAGCTAAAAGCTCAGCGATTTACTTGAGGTTTATTCCCGCCTCAGGCAATCCGACAATCACCACACAGAGGCAGTTGTTTTAAACGACATTGTCACGTCACAAAGCACCCTCAGAGATAATTGCTCGGCCGGAGTTACAACTTTTTACACGAAACACATTGTAGGGGAAATCCAAGCAAGAGTACGTGAAGTGAGGGGCGTCCATCGTGCGCCGTGTTTTTCGTTTAGTGTTGTTGGAAGCGACCTTAAATCCAGCAACTTGATAGATTGATGTTCGGCCACCTGCCAGAGACGACCACGCCTGATTTGAAACGAAAATAGATCGTGAAGAAGTTGATGCAAAAATAGATTTACAAGGTCAGGTGCCTGTCAGAATCATTGCGAACCNGCTACANAGTAAGCGCTCCGTTATCATCTGTGGTACTTCTGATAAGATTTTTTAGCCCTAACCTNGCCGCAAGGTGATCATCTATTGCAGGGGTTCCCAACCTTCCTNTTACCATGTACCCCTTCTGCATTCCGACAGATGCACATGTACCCCTAAGATTTCATATGACAATATATTTTATCATCATTATTCATAGATGTATTTAACAATAAGCATATAATGATTTTTAAAAAGAATATTCACTGATATATGTCTAAATATTTGGAAATAAATTATATGCAAATATATTTTGCTCGTCTGTTGATAACCTTAAATGTACCCCTTCGGATAGGCAAATGTACCCCTGGGGGTACATGTACCCCAGGTTGGGAACCCCTGATCTATTGCAAACAACTGTCCACAGTATTTGAAAACTAATTCAGAGGAATAAATCGTAAATTCGCAGTTCAAAAATTGAACTAAACTGCGAAATAAACAGACAATCATTGATACCCGCTGGCTATTATTCCTCGTTGTGAAAGCAGTTAACTTGTTTGTTTACAGCTTAACAATCAACGACAGCACCGGGAGATAGAGGAAAAAGTTGAACTACACATTAGAAAAATTTGATTTCTTCTGATTCAAGATCGTCAGATGAAATAAACACTCTTGAAAGGTTAGTTCAACTTTTGCCACAACTTGTGAATCATGCTTGTTGCGAAAGCGAAGTGCAAGCAAAAATGATACCAAAGGGCCGCAAACAGCTGAAAATTTCGGGGAGGGCGGCAAAATGGTTATAACTTAATTGTCGTTGTACCTAACAAGTAAAAGGGCGCATGACGCTTTCATAATGTTTTTGAAAATTTCGCGGGGGCAATTTCTGGTTCCCCCCAGTTGCGGGCCTGCAACACCACTGATGTACACGCCGTAGAGTTTTTCGTGCACTTGTGAGTTGAGCTAAAATGTACAAATTAAAAAAAACATGCGCTGATCACTGCACCGTTGAACCCGAACATCAAGACTTACTGGGTGAGGCACGATGCAACGTCCGCATCTTTGTATAAACGGCTGTTGGGTAACGTGCAAGTGGAGACAAACACACCGTTTTGTTACGTTCCCGCCAGCAGTGTAAAAAAAGGATTTGTTATTTCTCTGGTTCGCAGCAAGAAAATGACCAAATGTTGCGTCCTTTCCTGCAGCGTAATCACTCCAGTCTTCACTCCACCTGATCGTACATGTTGCTCTACGCATACGTCCTTTTCAGCTGTCATGTCTAATCCATCGGGATGCTATCGTATTCACAAGCGATTACTGTGATACTTTCATCGGTTTTTTGAAGACTTACGCGACAGCCGAATAAGCAAAAACCGTTGCATGAAGTCATTTGGTTTGGAGATAAAATACGCATGAAGTCTTTTCATAAAAATGGAAAAAAATCGGTTGTGTAACAACGTTTTCTGGGCACAACAAAATTTGGGGGCACAAAAATTTTGATGGGTACTGCCCCCGAATGCGGGCCTGGCCTCTTTTCTTTAACTTTGATTGACCACATCCACGACGTGGTTTCATTGCAATGTCTTTTAATTTTTAGCTATTGTAAAAGGTACTTGAAGAAAAAGGAAGAACGTTTTCCAAGAATGTATATTTATTTTTTTCATTTATTTTTTATTTATTCCTGATGATGGCTTACGCACAAGCCAAAACGTCGAATAAAACAATGTTTTCGATTATTGTGGCTGTTTTATTGGCAATAGGAATGTTTATGTGCTGTTCTCCGCGCGTTACGCTTATGGCTTGAATGAAAACAGCTCTTATCTAAACAGTGGAAGCTTGAATAGACAGAAACTTGATTGACTGGTAGACAGACTTTAAAGTTATCAGGCATACATTGTTATATTCTAAGCAACGAGAGTCAACTTCATTGAAACAATGATAGTGAAGTTTCAAAATCAGCAAACTTTTTAAAAGCACCCCCATAAAGCATTACGACTGACTCGCCATTTTTTGTTATCTTAATTCTTGCAAAGCAAGTATTCAGCACGAGAAGGAATTAAGCTAGGAAAATTATTGTTACCAAAAATTCGCTTTTGAACACGTTTTTGCACTTTGTTTCTTTTATTTTCAACTTTGTTATTTGAAAAGTCTTGTTATTTCCATATTTTTTTCCAGTGCCTTCAAGCTTGATTATTCGATCTTACTCGTCCCTTTAAAACTGTGCTGTCACCTCGTTCTGAAAACACTTAAATTATAATGAGTTGCAAAGCATCAACCAGACTGTTATACTTTGGTAAAGTATTATGAAAAGGATACGGTTTTGAAAACGAACAGCGTATTGTGCAAGTGAATGAGCCACCTGCTCCGGCATAGGGTACAGGACATAGGGAAAAAGCTTCCACAAGTCGATCCACTGCCAAAGTACTGTTGATCGAACAACTGCGATTGCCCCGGGTCATTCTGAGAAATAGTTCTTTGTAGAAGCTTTGATCATCATCTTTATGTTGTTTGCCGCAAACACAGGCAATCGCTAAACAGATTTCGGCCTGTAGCGTCACTACCAACTTTGCGGTATTATGATCTCACAAAAGTGGGAAAGTAATTTTTGCGCTGCTTCTCTTTGCTGCTCCCTGGCGGAGATTTGTTGCGCTCAGCGATTCTTTCAAGGCACAGGGCAATCAAACTTGCGGGACGGAACGTGATTGCTAAGCAAGATAATGGGTTGCGGTTGTAACACAAACATGGCGCAACTAAACACGTGCAGTAGTCCGATAAAAAAACAAAAAATGAAAAAAAAATTCGAGCTCTACTTATATTAGCTATGTCCAGCCGAAATGCCTTACTGGGCCAAAAATTATGTCACTATCTTCATGAAGGCCGCACGTTGAAGGACTTTCTTTCATTTAAGCAAACCTAAGTTTAGTGTTAAGCTACTGAAAAACTTCGAATACTAACTGCAATGGTAACGACTGTATGGTGCTTTTAATTCCTCCCAAACCAGGACCGTAGCCAGGTTCTAAGATTTGGGGGCAAAACACATTTTTAGGGGGGCAAGATTTTTGTTTTTATTGTATGTTTAAAATAAATTTATGATTTGAGGGCCAATGCCCCCAGTGGCTAATTTAGTGCTCATGGAACAACAAGGGTAGTTAAAATCAGTTTAGTCGAGAGGAAAAGAAATCAGAAAAGTGGAGATCAGTTTTGCACCGAGGTGTCTGTGGATACGTGCAAATCAGTGGCGTACGCAGAAAATTTTCATGGGGGGATTTCATTCAGTGGCGTATGGTGTCATTTGTATTTAGTGTGCGTTGCTAGTGACGTCATAATTTGAGGTCATGCTTACGTTTCCAAACGAAAATTCTGGCCTAGTTTGCGCTGATCAGCCATAGCAGACAAAACAAAGACAATTGTTTCGGATAAAGTGAACTATCGCGGAACACAATCTTAAACACGCGTAGTGGGCGAAAGGTCTGGAAACAGTGGTGAGATGGTTTGTGGATGCAGACGATAAACCAGATTTCTGCCAAACTTAATTATTACTCTTGCCCTATTTACAATGTTCCTTGAAATTTGCATGCAAATTCATTCCGTGGTGTTAGCATTAAGTTGACAAATTAACAAGCAAAAAGTATGGGAAAACAATTAATCTGCTTTTGGCGGGTAATAAAGTTTTTGTATAATATCAAACGCAATGGGTTAACCCCAAATCCCCCCTTGCGTACGCTCTTGGTGCAAATTTATCAGTGCGCAGTATCAGGGTGGCAGAAACTGGGGGGCTGCATGGGCCTAGGCCCCCAGTTTTTAAATTTCTAATTTTGCTGAACAGGTTTAAGCAACAGAATTAGGATTGGGTCCGTTGTTGAAGTGTATCATATAAATTAAAGAGAAATTGGCGAAATTTTGGCAATGTTATTTGTAATATATTAGTTGCAATTTGGGAGTGAATTTAGCGGATTTTCGTAAATGTTTGCAGAATATACTGTGCACAACCTGGTCATCATGTTCAAAGCTCCTATCTGATGATGTAACGTGTTGACGTTCCTTTAGATT
>JGI24021J15306_10007856_pt1 | contig 13046 bp, 7 predicted proteins | sample Ectturendosymbi1_FD_15306 | JGI IMG/M metagenome (IMG submission 15306) | reverse complement strand
TGTATGTGTGTCATTTTTTTTCTGTGTTTTTGCGTTGCCAATGAGCTCTTCAGGCCTTGGCCTGCCTTCATTGGCTGTTTGTCAATAAATTCAAATTCAATAATAGAATGATCACGGCGTGTGATCCGTATTGTTGCTTGCTTGCCACAGTGTGAAGCTTTGCGCGCTTGGCGCCCGGGCTCTCCGAACGCAATAGTGGAAACTGCAAAAAAAGTCCCCCTGTCTCCATGCTGGCAATATTTTCAATATGTATTGGTCAACACTTTGCATGTGTCGTTTCACCTTTTCATCGTAACTGGCACATTCCTCTTCGGTCCCGCAGCCACGTAAGAAACTTGGAGAAGTGCAGCTAACTTTCAAAATGTAAACTGACAAAAGAAGAATGTTTACGACAGTATTATAAATGGTTTGTAAAATGCGAAGAAAACTTATAAGCTGCATAAGCAACCTGGCTTATCAACAAGTTTCGTCACAACAACTGTTAAAGTTTATTTTGTGAGGTCATGCCTGAACGCATAGCAGTGTAGCTTTTACTAGGCCATGGGAGTTCTCAAGAGATGCAAATGTTTGGATGTGCAGACCAATGCTTATGTTTTTCTTGCAGCTGTGACTTCCAGTTAAAATTTCCTTTAGGAATATTCAGTTACACGATGTGTTCATTGCGTATTGGTGCGATTTAGCTCTGTAGTTATTATCGCTGGCATTAACATCGGGAAACCATCTTAGCTTTTCATGAAATGTACATGCAGGAGTGGATATTAGGGAAGGCGAACGAGGCGGTCGCCTCGGACCCCTCTCTTTTTCAGAGATGCCGAGGGGCCCCCCTTTCGAGAGTTTTGCACTTAGTTTTTGAATTGTTTTGCTTATGAAACACTACCGCCACATTAAATAAGCTCTGAAGCAGGTCATATGGTTTTCAATATAAACCAAAAATATGTCCAAATGTGCCCATCAACAACTTTAATGTGTAGATAAAGAACAACATAAAATTAACGACTTCAAACAATTTATAAGCTAAAATTGACTTCCACGCAGAAGCAAATTCCCAGGCAAAATGAAAAATTTAACTTACTCTCAGCGAAGAAAGTTTCTATTGTAGCATGTGCAGAATAAGAGGCCATTTTTTGATATAACGTAAACTAATACAGGGCATGGGGCCCCTTTTCAAGACCACATACTGTCGTAAAAAGGTGATGGTTTGAAGCCCCTAGATCAGGGATTCTCAACCTTTTCAAGCATGTGGCCCAATTAATCAACAAGCAGAGAGTCCGTGACCCATGGACTGCAACTTCTTTAATGCGACAATTGTTGCGCATGTAGAGATAAGAAATACAAATAACAACTGTAAAAACAACTTTCAAATTAGCACAATGTGCGCTATAGCCAGTGGGAAGGCTTAGCCTGTTTGTTGTTGGAAAACATAGATGTTCAAGGCTCAATACATGATAATGCACCGACTAAGTCATGTTCCACAGCCAGTTTCTAGATTTCGTTTTAATGGCGACACGAACCCCTTTATACCTCAAAATGCTTTCAGTAACTGCATATTGTGCACAACGTGGNCATTTCCATGTTGCAATAATTTCTAACACATAATGACGAAAGAAAACACTATGATGTTTGTAGCTCAAGAACTACCCAAGTTTTCTATATAAGTTCAACTTGCAAAACGTACTTACTTCCAATAATAACAGGCCGTGGCCCACTAGTAGGCCATGGCTCACATGTTGAAAAACCCTGCCCTAGACTTTTCCTAGGACACTAACTTCTAATATCCACCCCTCTGTATATTCCCAATAATTTTATTATACAGTAATTTGTAAGATATTCATGGCCTTTGATAGGTAATCCTGGTTCCTTACACTATAAACGTAGCAGATACGTTTTATTAATTTGCATAGTCCAGAAGCGAAAAATTGTAGACTGTGCCCTGAAGCAGCAGTTTGTACATAGTTTCAAAGGCAATACAAAATTATTGCGCGAAGCAAATAAAGCAGCAAAAAATAGGTTGCTGATGGATTGGGCAAGTGTGTTACTTCAACAAACTGTGCAATACAGAAAAAAGAAAGGATTTTAGCCAACAAACAAGATATTGTTACGTGAGTAATCAATTCTGTAATGCTGCGTAAAAGAGAGAACGAAAAACACGCACCTCTAGGCTATAATAAAAAACACTTCAGCGTCCCGAAAGAATGTAGAACTAAGCCGGTGTTAATGAGTTCGGTGCAGTGCCCTAGAGAAGCAAAATTATGTGAGAGAACTACGAATTTTGCCCAGATTTTCGTAGTTTATGCTGGAAAATGCCCAAATCGGATTGTCATCTATAAAGTAATATTGCCCAAATTGCGGGAAAATATCCAAATGATTAAAGAAATGGTCATCAACACTCTACTTTTGAAAAAAAATTAGTCATGCAGTTGATTGAATTACTGTCTGACACATTAGTCAAAGAGTGAAAGCAGTCATAAATTAAAAAATTTAATTTGAACCGTTTGCGAATTTACAAATAATTTTTGCTTGTGCTCTCCCATTTTCTTTGGCCACGTTTCGCTGAACCACTTGACAATTTCAACCCGGTAGCTAAAAAATGGTTGTCGGCTGAGTACATACGTTTTGTGTGTGCGCAGTTGAGTGCAAGTAGTCCATTGATCATGTTTAACAGCATTACACATATATGGCGGCGCACCATAACAAGAGCAACTAACTCTTTTGTTGAAACTTCCTCAACTTTACATGGTATTGCCTGACGCAAAGCATGATATAGCGGACACTCAACAGCACGTCCAAAAGGTCGTAGCCCAAGGATTTTCAATAAGTTCGCTATTGGCTGCACTGCCAATCTGTTTTGCTTTTTTACAAGTGTTTAATTGTGCTATGCGGAAATCGAACAGGCACGTGAAAATGATGCGAAAAACTGCATATTACGCTGATTCACACAGTGGTTGAGTTGAACCTGCGTAGTTCCAAATGGGTTAATTCCAAACGCTTTTCAATTCAATGTTATTGATCTTGCTAATATCATTTGAATAAAGGTTTTATCTACTTGTTGACACACAACTGAAATGAAAACGTCATTCCATCACTAAAGCTGCAACATAGTCGCCAAAAAATATTTTCTGTGGTATTTAAATTACAGTTTTTTCTGCAACTTGTACGCATTTTAACGCTTTCACTCCTGGTATGAAAATATACACTTTAGAGATTAAATTCAGGTTGGGATTTTGCTGTATGCGCTCGAGAAAATAACCTTGTCTTACCAAAGAAAGTTTTTCAACCACAGTCTGCTTATTCCAAGTGTGCTTTGCGACTGACATGTTGTATTTAACGCCAGAGGCGTTGAACGTCTGGTGCGGCGTCACAATGAAAGAAACAGCCTTTGATTTTTGGATAGGGGAAGCCAATAAATGTAAGGAATGAAATTGTGCGAACAAATAAAGTATTCAGTGCAGTTTCGTTCAAATTCCAAGCTTTTCGGCAATTCAAGAAATTTTTGTCCGATTTTTCGCAGTGTTTAAGCTGTGGACGGCTGATTATCTACGGATATGGAGACGCCAGACTGGACCGTGTCAAGATGGTGTTAAACAAAACCCTAGGAAAATAGAGCTGTGGGAAGCGCACCGCATCCGAAACAAAAACGGCAAATGTTAAAATAAATCCGAAACATGCAATAATGTGATTAAAACTTCCAGGGCTAAGGTTGAAACAACGCAAAAAGTTAGCGAAACTTACGTGAATCAGATCGACAAATGATGAAATTCGAAGGAAACTTACTCACAGAATAGACCGAAGCTTCCAAGAACTATGTAGATAAAAGTTGGACTAAGATCTAAAGTGCAAGGACATGAGCGAAACCTGCAAAAAGTTATTTCACACATCAGCGGCCTAGCTAGCCCAAAATTTTGGAGGGGGCAAAATGTTTTATTTTAGGGGAGCAACAGTATTTTGTTTAGGATACCGCCTCTCAAAGCACAAAATGACTGGATATTCTAAAAATTTGGGGAGCGTGGCCCTCTGGCCCCTCCCTGGCTACGCCTGTGTCACACATGCTGAAGTGGAAACGAAACGCTAGAACTCAACTGCAGCTTTTCTCATACACTGTGCGGATTGTAACAGCAGTAAATCCCAAACTTTCTTGTGAAGAAATTTTGCAACAGAACTGTTTTCTCAGAAATGCGCGATATTTTTGTTTTTCCAGGTTTAATCATGAGCTCGACTGTTGCACGGATAACATCTCCTGAAATTTTTGATTGAAGTTGTGGAAATATAATGTGTGCTTGACTTAATCTGTGGTTTTCAAATATGTACTTGACGCTAAACTTGATATAGATAATTTGAGCACGGCATGCAAATTGACCGATAACTTCGCTGTGCGATTCCGTTTACTGATATGTTAATGTTACTTCGCAAAGTTCCAGCTAGTGTTAATTAAACAAATCAGTTTCATGAATAAGATAAAAATTGTTTAAGGGTTTTCAGCCATATCATAAAATCTTCTAAATTCTGAAACGTGTGTTAAAAATGTGAGGTGGAAATGATTTGGTAAAGAGGGAAACAAAAAAATTTTTAATCTTAGTAAAAGAATAGCTAATGAGAAATACTTGCAGTTCGCACCAGGAATCGTGGTTTGCAAGTTTAGAAGTGCATTCTATTTCAGGTAAACTCTTAATTTTATTATAAAATGGTTTTCTTGGGTTGCGCTGAAATTTCAGTCTTCGAGAAAATGTTTCACCTTGTGGTGAGAATTCCCCACACTGGTCCTTAAACCAACTGCCTGCACAATTGGAGAAATCTCATTTGAGCCTTTGTCGGATGTTTTTCTTGGAAGTTTTGTCTCATTCTAGCACGTTTTGATCTTAATCTCAATAGTTCAGAGTTTGTTCTACAATATTTCAATTTTCTTCATTGTGTTAGTTTGTTCCTGCATGTTTCAGTGTCATACTTTTCAACGTTTTTTTTTTTCATATCCACCTTATATCTTCGGTTTTAATCGTATTTGGCTTTAATCACCCTTTTCGTCATTAATTTGCAGTGAGTACAGTATTTGGAAAGGTTGGTCTTCGCAACCATTAATTTCTTTCCTTGTCAATTTCACTGCATTTTCGGTCAACTGTATGTGAACCCCGCCCAAGCCGTATGTCTCCCTGATCGATTCACTGAGTCAGTCATGCAATTCGGTAACTCAGGAGTTATGAATGTCTGTCCAAAACATTGATGTAGCATTTCAGAACCCAGAATCTGCGACTCACTACAAAGATTACAGTATCGTGGATTAAAATCCAGTCATCTCATAAATTCATCGATATACAATATTCTAGTCATTGGTAAACGTCACATCCTCAACGTCTCGGGATTGATAAGAAATGTAGCGTTATCTTCAGTAGACTTTTTGGTCTAGGTCAGCTGTGTTCAACCTAAATTCTTTACTGAGTCAAAAATCATGTCATTATTTTAATGAGGGCCACATATTGAATGGTTTACTTTGATCTTATCAAACCAAAATTTAGTTTAGGTGCTGTACTGAATGAAAGCATTCGGACCTTAACTCTAATAGTAACAACTGTTTGGCACCTTGTACCACTCCGTAAGTGTGATTGTCATAGGTAAGTTCAGTGCCAAGGGAACAACAAGGGTAAAAATCAGAAAACTAGTAATAAGTTTTGCAGCAAGGTTTCTCCCGCTACGCAGTACAGACGTGATAAAGTGGTATTTAGGACCACTGTATCAAAAATGTCGAATTTAAGTTATCAAAATAAGGACAGGTTGTCCATTTGTACTTAAGCTTTTGGAAATGTGCTTTCCCGTTTACTGTTTGGCCCGTCCAGAAATCAGATTTAACCGCAACATCACTCAACCAAGGCACATTCAGTGCATCATGATTTTGCCTCTAATTCGCAGATGAATTAAACCAAAGCAAGGTGGGGACGCGAGCCCAGCACACTGACCAAACCAAGAAGTGCCACACAGCTACCATTGGTTTAGTCGTTCACGCTTCTGCGGATGGAATTGCCCTGGGAGCTGCTGCAAGCACTGATAGACACGACTTGCAGTTAATTGTTTTCCTGGCAATAATGCTGCACAAGGTGAGTAACTGGAGGTGAGGTTTTCAAAATTTTCAGCCTCCAGTTTATTTTTACGTTTCAAATGGTGTTTAGAGCGTTGCAATTTGTTTTTCAGTCAGAAACATCTTTCAAAAATGTAGGGAGACGTTAACATACAATGGCACAACAATCCCGTATTTATATTTTAGTAAACAACACTACTGAATGCAGACGTGGAAGCATAGGACACCAAAGCTTAATCAGATACCGACAGTGTGTCACTGCACTGCGTACTCATGCTAGTTTTAGTAAGTACCATGCTTCGTGGATGTACTGGAACAGCAAAAGTGTTCTCCAGGTGGATGTTAGTCCGGTACTTTTATCACAGACATGTGAAATTGTGTGCAATACTGTTTCTATATGTGCAAATTCTACTTTGAGCATAATTTGAGGACTGTAGCTTTCTTGTCGAACTTCTTGACGATTTTCCCAAATTGGTCTTGTTGCACGTCGGGTACGCAAGGCTAAGTTAGGCAATTGCCCCACCCCTTACTCCAAAAATACAAAACTTGAGTAAATCTCGAAAATACCGCTCGAAAGAGCGTCTAGAAAAAATCAGCTACTGCAAGAATCCGCCTTAAACTTCATTGTTATTATGTCTAAAATTAAATTGAAAAAAGGACTTGCCCAGATTGGGCAGGTAGCCCTAAACAGGGATTTATGGAAATTGGTTGCTATAATGGTGTTGTGTGATCTCGGAGGCCATGCTTTGCCAAGCCACCATGAAATCAAACGTGCGCCTAGATTTAATAGGTCAGATACTGATGCAATGCTTTTTTTTTAATCCGCAAAAAACTAAAATCTTCCAAAAACAAGGAAATGCATTGCCTTTGCACTAGCGGACGTGCTCGTTATTAGGGAACAAGTTAACTAACCACATGGAGTAGACAGATTATATTTCCACGCGAATCGGATTTTTCCTGTGAAATAGGATTTGACTGTGGGCTTTAAATTCGTCAAATCGTTAGTAATTTTACGTCAAATAGCAGCAATTTTGTGAAGTTGAATACCATTATTATGTGTTCACAGCACAGTATGTGGAAGTTCGGTGCCATGGCGTAGTGATGCCAGACCCCCGAACATAAGGTTGTTGGGCTCTTCAGGTGACAACCAAAGACGGGTCACCTTTTCATTTTCATTGGTGCCCCAATCGGACATTCGAGTGTATTTTAGTCACAGCTATGTAGAGGCTAGACATTAGGCTTGCACATGATATAATATACTCGGTATTACTAGTTTTGTAGAAATCCCATGGGTTGGGATAGAAAAAAAACAGCCCATGGACAAGCCTGTATGTTTCACCAGATTTTTGCCTAGTTGCTGTTTGTTTGTCCAAACATACGAGGAAACATCTTCATTTGCATTGCATTTTTTAAATGCGGTTTTCCGCGGGTGGTCAAAAGATGGGACGAATGTCTGCGGCATGTTGTGCCTTGCTGTTGTTATTCACGTCAATCGCTTAATGTCCACAAACAGTAAAGGGAATTAAAATTGTTGTGGGAGACCAAACAAATTTTATCCTGCTACTGTATTAGTACTTTTATAATAATTATAAAACAATAATTGTAACATTAGTATGCCCAACCTTTTCCAGTATTTTGTACCTCTAGCTGTGAATATGCCTCAAAAACTAAAGACAGTCCAACCTCAATTCTGCTCAGCTTTCGAGCAGTTATGTCCAGATTTCTTTAAAGAAATAAGTTTACTCTATATGTTACTTAGCTTCTCCTCAGAGCCTCAAACCGTCCAAATTATTTCCCATGTTTCACAATTTTCGGCTGCGGGATGTTTCAGCTTTCTGCCCCACATTTCGTGCAGACTACTATTGGTACGTGAGTAAAATCATTGGTCGCTGGATCGCTGCAAGGATGATAGTCGAAATGCAGGATAGCTAACGTTTTGTACCCGTTTTATAGGTTAGCGCTGTTCCAAGCCGTTACCATCCTTGATATTTCCACAGTTACAGGGAAATTTATGGCAGGTCGCTTTTACTGACTGCAGCCAGATATACAAGGTTTTTATGTCATCAAATGAAACATGAAACGTTATTTTTGTGCGCACACGTACATAAAAGCTCTGTACTTTTTTATCAAAAAGGTGATTACTTGAGACTTCAATTTGTTTCAATTCTACCTGGTATTTTGTGTCTTTCAGGCTCCTGCTGCATTCGGATTAGTTTCGTTTTTGGTCCACGAAGGTTTGGAGCTCAGAAAAGTGAAAAGGCATCTACTGATATTTTCGCTGGCGGCACCAGTGCTCGCCATCTTGACATTCTTGCTTCTTAACCGGGTAATTCTTGTATTTGCTGCACGACCGATGACTGTTCAAGAGAAGAAAGACCTTCCGATTAACTTAGATTGTTTCATATTTCAAGTTCACACAGAAATAGTAGATCGGTTCTTAGCTCTTAAACATCTGAACGGTTTGCTGTGAATGAATCATTTGCTGACTCGGTCATTTTCCGACTTGCAGATGTCAATTTATATATTTTTTCAGAGCGACAGACAAGTTCTTTCTGATTGGAATGCCACTGGCTTAGCGATGCTGTTTTCAGCCGGAACTTTCCTGTATGTTGCCACGGTTCATGTTTTGCCGGAAGTGTCGCATTCCAGCAACGGGGCAAAAAATTTATCTGTATCTGAACTCGCCATTCTTGTTTGCGGCTGTTTATTGCCACTCGTTTTAAGTCTAGGTCATCATCACTGACAAATGGCCTCGTACCTTGCCAAAGCGTTTTAAATGACCTTTAGTGCAATCTTATAGTTAATTCAAGTTGAGCGCTTATTGTTGTTTGTTGCACCAGCAGCGATATACAACAACCTGAGTTAAATGTACCCCATATGGGTATAGTTTCGTTCAGCAATCGTTGCAACAAAATCGTGGTCTTGGTGGTCAAAGGTCAGGTTGGTATAGTCCATTGCGCTGGTGTGACAAAGATATGCGCGATCGATCGTCAAGCAGTCGGACGAAACTTACTTTGCGGTAAACTTCTTTTATTGCGGTCCTTATTGCCTACGCACTGCTTCACTTCGTTTTCGAAAGAAATGTGGTTGCAGTTGCACACAAAATGTATAAATGTCTCTTTCATTCTATGACCTTAGGTTGTGGGTACTTGTGAATGTCATTTCCCTTCAGAGGTTTGTTCCAGCTTGTTCATTTTACTTGTGGGGCTTGATTGACTTTGCCATGCTAGGATGGATGCGGATGTCACATCTGTTGCTTGGTGTTTTCCATTTTCTACGAGCGAAGTGTTTTTATTGCGCTAATAAAACAACAACAAAAACCTTTTCATTATTTTATGGTTGTACGGTTTCAACTGCAAGTGCATGTCGTTAGTGAAACATGTGTGGGTAATTGGCTGATTTTCAATCAGTATCTTCCGAGCTGCAGAGCTGTCTGTCAGACGTGATAAAACCGAAATTAATGGAGGATTCACGATTTTTTCCCAGTGCAGTGTGCTTTGTCGGAGACCACATAGTTTGTAAGATTACGTCATAAATATTAATGATATGTGGAAATACTAGCGACTGCGTCAGTCATCCTCTACCTAGATACTTGTATCCGCACATGGGGCCTCCCACAACGCCTGGGCCTCAGGCCCCCACTATCTAAATCCGGCGCTGATGCCTACTGTGTGTAAAGCATTGCCGCCAACATAGCGCATTTTTTGCAACCAATGCTCCCTCTAAAGTGCGCAACTGCGCTGTGCCACCAAACCATTTGCGTAGTAAAACCTCATCTCAGACACTTGTAACATTCCAAAACATTGGAAAAACAAGAAGCTATTTGAATTAATGTGCGCTTTGTTCGTATTTTGATAAGATTTCATACTTGTTCTAATAATTCACAAAACTTGTAATCCATTTAGAACTCTGCTAACTTAGAGGATAGAGGTGTGCGAACTGATTTTTTTGAGTTCGGATTCAAACCTGTTCTGCGAAATTTCAATTCGAGCCCACTCCGGATGCGTTACCAACATGACACAAGCAATCTGACTCCTGTTTGACTCCGCGTAAATATACAGTACGTCAAGCAAATAACCGGTAACGTTTTTTCGGTAAACACAAAATCCAGTTCGGGTACAGCAAAAAAACTCCTGACACCGTTGGAGGCAGCAGGAGTCCGGATCCATAAAAACAGAATTCCGTGCACTCTTCTATAACTCAGTCTTAAAAAATTCATGCTCACTAAACCAAACATTTGCCCTTAGAGGGAAAACACTGCGTGCAACTGTTGCCGTAACATTGGGCATTTTCTTTGTGGTGTAGAAAGGGTGAAGTGTTGTGTACATCCATTTGCGTTGCATCGTCAACAACCTGAAAAGGAGAAGCAAAACATCGACTTTGCTCCCCACCTGGAAAAATTTCTGCGGACGCCCATGGCAATCAGATTTTTTATATTCGTCCTTATTCTTTGAAAACCACAACCGCATTTTACGTTATGACTGAGTGCTCGGACGTGACAGTGTTAGGTTGGTTAACGAACAATATTGTAAGGAAGTGCCTATAATCCTGTCGTTCTATTTCCAACGCCGTTTTAAAACGTTCTGTCTGTTTTTTTCAATATGCGTTGTGGAGACAGTGACTTTGTATCTGGTTCAGACATTAGAACAAATAAATAAATGACCAGCTTGGGATCTAGCTGAAACAGTTGACGAGGTTGCTTAAAATAGGCATGATTTCGAAAACCGTACCAGTAAGGTATCGTGAGAAAAATTGCGGATTCTGGGTTAAATAAGGTGAAGTAGTCGGGAATGAGTAAGCCAAAATATCCCTATAAATTTTACGTTTTTTTAACATTGTTTTGCCTGCCCGCGGGCATGGTTTGAACATTGCCCGCAGGCACGGTTTGAGCACCACTGGCCTACGATGTGGCCACTGCTCTTTAATCATGGATTTTCCAATTGTGGCGATCGCACAGCACGACAGTGATCACGCTGCTGATGCGAGTGCTATAGTTCGACTAGGGGTGATATTCTTCAGCTTCTGCGTGTAATTGNAAACGTTACAACTTAGTTTTAAGATAAACAGACAACTCATCTCAAGTTTATGATATTTTATGGTTAACCCCAACGGTTTTCTTTATCTCAGAAGTCGAGCAATGAGGATAATACAATTTGTCTTCAGACGTATTTATGTCTTGTGCACCTATTCAGGGGTGTAATGAGGTTAGATGGCGCCCGGGGCAAAACACAAGTTTGGCGCCCACATGGTCGAACCTGAGTTCTTTCGAAAGCAAATTTACTGTATTGAAGAAAGTACTTGTGACATTGTTGGGACTTTTCGGCGCCTCCCGCAGTAATTCAGCGCCCCCCAGTGATTCAGCGCCCCCATAGTGAACTGCTCCGGATAATTATGCCCCCCTCGTTACGTCCCTGCACCTAATCGTAAATTTTAAGAGCATTTAAAAAATTTATGCTCATGACTACAACAAACATTTCAGAGTATGGANTTTTGTATTTGGTCGACCTAATGCGCATCGGGAGCGGCCTTGACTCCCTTGGATTTTGAAATNTGATATTTTCCTATTCATTTTTTTGTAAAAAATGTTTTTTCTGCTATTTCTGAGTTGCTAAAATGAAATTTCAANTATGGTTGACCCCCCTGAAATGAATCCTTCGGACGCCCTCGGTCGAGCTGAGAGTTAAAACGCGAAATGGGTTGAGGCGTATTGACTCGAAGGTAGCGTTGGGGAAATTAATTCACCTGCGGTTTGAAAAGTTGATCACTAAAGTTCCGGAGCAGTGCAGTAATTAGTAAACGGCTTTCTGTTGTAAATATATGCAGTTTCCTATCAGTTTTTGTGGTTTTGATATGTGTCTGTGGCCTACTCTGCAGTGGCAGAGGTCTGGAGTGAGCCCGTAGTTTTCATGTTCTGTGTCATCGCTCCTTAAAATACTGTACACAGCGGCGATTCTAAGTGAGGGCTGGGTGGGCCATGGCTTCCAAGATTTTTGCCTGGCCACCCCAGTTTTTTCTTAATTTCCCGATCAAGTTCGTTTGGTTGACATAAACAGTAGATAACTTTCGGCCAGCAATATTTTAACGATAATTTAGAAACCCTCTAGCCTGCATTCAATATTTCCCAAATGCAAGATAAGCTGTGTTATTTTTGACGGTCGGGTACCTAGAATTGCATATGACGACACACACCAGTAGTTGCTCGGATCCTGCATGAAATTTAGTCAGACCGCGGTCGGTATTGAAAAATTCAGTTCGAAACTAAAAAACAGTGACAGAAATGAGAAGATTGATCTTTCGTGCATTTCAGGGTGAGATGGAACTGGATTATATTACTATCAGCAGATTTTTGGTTGTCCCAGTAGCAAAAGGTTTGTGAAAGCATTAAGAATTGGTTTAAGTCAGCTATGTCCAACCCGCCGCCCAGGCGAAGGTTTTGTGCGGCCCAGTTTACGTTTTCGCTGTAGTAAAAGTATCCTACATACTGACAACCTTTTCTTATTTTGATAACCTTGAATTTGACATTTTTGATGCAGGTGTCTCCTCAGTGCCACTTTACCACATCTGTAAACATTGCAATTAGGATTCGAACGCTTTCAGTGTATTAGCTTCAGTTAAATTTGGTTTGCTCAGATCTAAGTCATTCAATGCGCGGCCCTCATTAATATGTCATCAAATATGCGGCCCTGGTTAAGATAGCAACATGATTTTTGGCCCAGTAAGACAATTGGGTTGGACATAGGTTTAAGTTAATATATCCTGGCTGAAGTATTGCGTTCTGCTGCTTTGTGTATATGACTTTCAAACATCTATGTAAGAGGTTCGTGACTACTGTTGCAGCTGACTGCATCGCCTTGAACTTTTCGGGACATTAACTAACAGGAAAGCAACCAGCAGCAATAGAGCTCCCTCACTGAGTTCACTCTACTACTAGGTTGCACTATCATTATATAGGGATAAGAGAATTACGATAATTCGCTTGTGGTGA
>JGI24021J15306_10007853_pt1 | contig 13049 bp, 9 predicted proteins | sample Ectturendosymbi1_FD_15306 | JGI IMG/M metagenome (IMG submission 15306) | reverse complement strand
GAGTAATGAATAAATCACACTGAGCCATGACGAGCATGCTTCAGTAGGGTTGGCTTGGTCTCCAATGCACTTCAAATCGTAATTTATAGTACTGTTAAGCAATAAATTGAAAGGACTGCTTTATGGGGTTCATACTTCACTCGCTTGCATTAGAATCAAGTGGTTTTCAATGCCTTTCAGACTGTCTTTACTATCGTGGTTTGCCTACTCACAAAACACACAGCATTTAGAGGGATGCATTTTATTAGTGTGACCAGTGAAAAGCATTCGCTGCATGCCCCCGACATAGTCTGTTTGCTCTGGTCAGCTGTAAACGTGGCACACGGATTATAGGTAATATGCTTTACTTCCTAGCCATTGTTTGAATGTCACAGATCTTTCGTTTTCAGTTGCTTTATTGTGTGGAAAAAGTGAAGCATTCTGCGCAGTTCAGCTCTGTTTTCAACACAAGCATCGCAAAACTAATTCCTTTTAACAGTTATACTCTCGTTCCGTGTTTCTCTGCATCTTAAATGGTTGGGCTGCACCGGACAAAAACTTTGGAATGCAAGTGCGGTAGGGTGTGTAACGTGTGCTGGAGGTTAGCTGGAGGATTGTAGAATGGTCGTCCCCGTCGATTTTGTGATGTCATTATCTGCTTTTGCCGTGATTCTATCATCACGAAAATTGGCATGTGACGTCATCATCTATCGATGACGCCACTGTGACGTCAGCAATGACGTCACTTTTCCGGAAGTGTGGTAGGTGGTTTTCTTCTTCACCAGACCCGGATTTTACGGTAGTCGGCTGCATCGCAGAGCGGCTCGCCTAATTCCAGATGAACGTGGGAAACAAAGCTGTTTGCCATGAAGTTCAGATGCATTTTTTGAGTTACCCGTCTCCAACATTTACAAAAATGTTTTGGGCGCATTTTTGCGCCCAAAAACGAAGCTGTTTGCCGTGAAGTCCACGCGCATTTTGGAGGTGTTCACTTTGCAAGTTAAAAAAAAGTTCTGGGCGCATTTGCCGATTTTTGCGTCCAAAAACAAAAGTATTTTCTTCAAATTTCAGACGTAATTTGGAAGTTCTCGTCCTGCAAGTTTTACAGAAAAAGTTCTGGGTGCAATTTCACGAGTTGTGCGTCCAAAAACGAAGCTGTTTGCTGTGAAGTTCAGACGCATTTTGGAAGTTTTNGCCTTGCAAGCTTTGTAAGAAAAGTTCTGGGCGCATTTTCTCGATTTATGCATCNAAAAATAAGCTGTTTACTGTGGAGTTCAGATGCATTTTGGAAGTTTTCNCCTTTCAAGCTTTATAAAAACAGTGGGCGCATTTTCCTGATTTATGCGTCCAAAAACGAAGTTGTTTGCCGTGGAATTCAGACGCATTCTGAAAGTTTTCTGCCTGCAAGTTTTACAGGAAAAGTTGGCGCAATTCCACGATTTGTGCGTCCAAAAACGAAGCTGTTTGCCGTGAAATTTAGACGCATTCTGGAAGTTCTCTGCCTGCAAGATTTACAGAAAAATTGTGGGCGCAATTCCACGATTTGTGCGTCCAAAAACGAAGCTGTTTTCTGTGAAATTCAGATGCATTCTGGAAGTGCTCTACCTGTGAGTTTTACAGGAAAAGTTGTGGGCGCAATTCCACAATTTTTGCGTCCAAAAATGAAGCTGTTTGCTGTGAAATTCAGACGCATTCTGGAGGTTCTCTACCTGCAAGATTTACAGAAAAAGTTGTGGGCGCAATTCCACGATTTGTGCGTCCAAAAACGAAGCTGTTTGCTGAGAGGTTCAGACGCATTTTGGAAGTTTTCGCCTTAAGCTTGGTAAAAAAAAGTTCTGGGTGTATTTTCCCGATTTGTATGTCCAAAAATGAAGTTGTTTGCTATGAAATGCAGGCGCATTTTGGAAGTTCTCGCTTTGCAAGGTTTATGAAAAGAATTAGGGTGCATTATCACGATTTGTGTGTCCAAAAATGAAACTGTTTGCCGTGACGTTCAGATGCATTTTGGAAGTTCTCCGCCTCCAAGGTTTACAGAAAAAGTTGTGGACAAATTTTCATGATTTATGTGTCCAAAAATGAAGCTGTTTGCTGTGAGGTTCAGACGCATTTTGCAAGCTTTCCGCTTGCAAGATTGATAAAAAAGTTGTGGGTGCATTTTCACGATTTATGTGTCACGCAAACAAACATTCTTGACTTCAACATTTTGTAAAAATGCTTTGGCCACGTTAAAATTTTACACCCATAAATCTTTGCTGGGTTGTTCGGGCACATTGTGAAGTTCTTGACTTTCACATTTTACAAGAATGCTTTGAATCTGAACACATTTTGACTGCTGGTGCACCCACAAATTGTGACGTGCGAGTGTGACTTTATGCGAAGCAATTTCAAAAAAGTGTTGTACTGGCACCTCAGACATGTTTTGTAATATCTGAACTTCGAAAGAATGAACAGATTTTGTGAAATTTGACCTGAGGTAAGATGCTTGACAAAATTAAGCTGAGTCGTTCATAGAGGCTTTGAAAGACAGTTAGCTTGGTTTTTGTTTGACTTGTCATGACTGTTAGGCCTATGAACTTCCAGGTTCAGCTCATATTGCATCACGTTGCTGGTAAATGGCTGAGGCNACAAAGAAGCAATGATCATTGATAATTATAATTAATATATAAGCTTGGTAAGATATAGNTACAACACACTTATGTCAAACAAACAGTTAACTTGCAAATGTAGTAAATTCCTGATGATGTCATTGTCAGTGCTAGTTTGCAAAATTAGGCTAAAAAAACTATGTGTCCATCAAGTTAGTGTAATTAGTTGAAAAGCTGGAACAAGAGTCCTCCATCAATCGATTTTGACAGATCATGTAAAACCAATGTGTGCAGTTAAGACAAATATGCCTAAAATTTTAAGTGAGAAAATAGGCCCAAGACGGTTGTGCAGAGTGCTTTTCTATATCTGGATATTGTTTTCCGTCTGGATGGTGCTGTTACTTTTTCAAATAAACGTTTCAGGCAGTGAACTAGATGTAATAACTCAACCAACATGGATGATTTGTGAGTGCATTGATGTAGGTGACAGTTGTTGGAGAGAGTGTAAACAAGATGTTTACTAATCGTTGGTGCTACACCAGAACCATAACAAACTGTAGTTTGTCCGACAGTTGACACTTGAAGCTAACCTTATCATAGTTAAAAAAGATCTTTTGGACACATTTTGTGATTTTTGTTTATCGCAAAATGTCAAAATCTGTTAACTGTTGTCGTTATGTTCAGATGTTGTACAAAAGGGCCTTATGTCTTGATTGGTCCGTTTTTTAAAAATGTTTTGAACATATTTTGCCAATCTTTGTGCATTGTTGGATGTTGCAGGCCTTACGTTTGGTGCATTATAAGTTTTTATTCTGACTGAAATGTTTTTTGGGATATTTGGGCATTCATCAATGATCTCTGCCTATAACAAAAGGCTAATGAAATTCTGCTCGGATTCATTTTTATAAATTTATGGCTGCAATAGTCTGCAGTATGCTATTTGCACACTTTTCGCTTTTGGCAATCTCTGCCTTTTGTACGTTTGGACTCATAAAAGGCAGGCTATATGAGAGTACATGCAAGCTACGTGATTTGTCAAAATGATATATTCAGTAACAGTTCTGTGGTCGGGCACATTTTTATTTTCACTGCTATGATGTTGTGAAGTTGTTACACCACCCTTTGTACAGTTACACACAAGAGTTTATGATAGGCCTACAAAAGTAGCTAAGTTTATGTCTGCAACATGCAGGGGATCCAAAATTGATTTATTGGCAATTTTATCAATTTTATGTAGTATTGAATGATCTAGGTCAGCAGTGGGCAATTAGTGGCTCGCGGGCCACATGTGGTCCGCCATAGCGCTTTCAGTGGGCCGCGGAAGCAATTAGGGGAAAAATTTTTATCAGAAAATTCCTCCCACTTAAAATAAATAACTTGAACTGAGACTTGCTTCTATTTCCATGACAAGGTACGGCTCTCTGCTGATCACGGCCTTCTCAAAGTGGCCCCCGAGTTAAAGTAATTGCCCACCCCTGATTTAGGTTATGCATGCAGCAAACTCTAGAGAAGGTCTGTTTGAATATCGATTTAATTATCTTTTATCAACGCTACTACATAAAAAGTTACTATATATCTATTGTTTTACCATTACCTTTGCTGCATTACTTAAGATTATGCAGGAACAGCGGTGTGGCTGAATTGCAGTGTAGCGTTTTGGTCAAAAGAAAAACAATTCCTACACACGTTGGATTGCGTTTGCGCAATGTTAAAAAACATGCTGAACTTCACAACATTTATCAAGAGAAATCGCACATAGAGGCTAGTTGTTTTCATATAATCTTATAACAATTTTGATACAACCTACAATTAAAGTATTTGTAAAAGAAGCTTTTTTTGTAACTTTTTATATTCTATGTCCTGCATGAGCATTAAAAATCTAAGCAGCCTGAAGCCTACGTTAAGCAACGAAACAACAAAGGTTTATTGGTGGTTGGGTCACTGTCTAAATCTGACAAACACTTGCAATTAATATTTGGAATTTTGTACAACTTTGCATGCAGATGTAAAGAAATATTTTTAGTACACATGTAGGCGACTAGGCGTTAGCCGTTAATTGCGTAGTGGTTGTTTTTATTGTCGTGGCATAGGTAGTGGGCTAAGAATGTTTATCAGAAAATCATGCATGTATACATGTTGGAAAAAGTGAAGACCATTTTATATATATATAGTTTTTGGTCATTCACCAACAATGGTTAATGAAAAGTATTTTCATTGAAAATGGACGCATTTTAGGAAAATCTACAAAGGGCACCTAACTTTCTTTTGATCTTGATGGCACTTTTTGGACACCATCCGACTTTCAAAAATCTTAGAGGGAACACTGCTGTAGAGTTTTTTTCTGTCGTGCCATCAAATTCGCGAAGTGATAACTAGCTTCTAATGGTTTTTCGGAGATTGTTTAGATGGAAAGAAGGATGATGATTTCATAAAGGTAGAGAATGAACGATGCATTAAATGAAAACACAACATTGCATTAGCAGCAAAAATGAATCCACTAATTGTTGGGTACATCATAAACAAAATAAGTTCAGTTAATGCTCAAGTCGAGTACAGTAATTAGTTATAGAAAAGATAATATTTTATCGATAAATTTCATTACTTATGAATGAGATATATTTATAAGCCTACCATGTAACTTAACAATCACACAAATATTATTAGCATCATGTCATTGACACCGTAATTTAGCTTTACATGATTGTGGGCTTAGGAATTGGAGTGAAGTCAATATTGGAGATCCTGGAGTGGAGGTGAACATCACTCCGTTTGCCCCCAAATCCTCCTATTGTTGTTGGTGGATTGGTGCTTGTTGCAGGGTTCCCACACGGTATTGAAAAAGTATGGAATTTCAAAATTGGTTTTCAAGATCTTGAAAAAGTATTGAAGTTGGCCAAAATGTACATTAAGTATTGAAAAAGTATGGAAATTCTAAACGGAAAAGAAATTTAAAGTATCTGAGCAGAATTTTACTGAAGGCAAAGCAGTTAATTATATATGCAATGTGCAAAAGGGTCATTCCATGTCAGCTGATCTAAAAAAATTGCAATATTTAACCCACCCTCTTGGATTTTGATGAAACTTAGCAAGATTAAGTGCTTTTCATCATCACAAAAAACTAAATATTATTTAAATTGGCCAACCATAGCTAAAGTTATGGTCGTTTAAAATTGCTCACTTTTTGTGATCGCTCAAGCCGAAAATTTCTAATTTTCTTCCATGTTTTACTTAAACACGCTATAACTTTCCTTATATACACTTTTATGCTATCAAATTTTGATATGGTGCAGTTTATAACATACTTAGCTAAATCTCAAAAGGCCAACCCCATTGGGCCTACATTTTGACCTTTAACCCTTGGTTAAATATAAATATCCTATGTGTTCACTCATGCATAACAACGATTTTGATAACTTTTGTTTGACACCACCTATCATCATAAGTGATACATCATCTGAAAGCTGTGGATGAGAAGATTTCAAATTAAAAAAATGTAAGGGCTTATTGATAACTGTTATGAAAAATGATCAACAAAGTTTTTTTTAGCAAAACAGCATTTTGTGCAGTAAAGAATGTAGATAAGTGTGACCACATGTTATTAACATATGATTTTGTGCTGACAGTGAATATAAATATATGTTGCACTTAATATTTTGAACTGCAAGGCTAAAGTTTTGTTAAGATGTGCAACTGTAAATACATACTGAAACAATCTAATGTAGAAAATAGTCATGATGAACAAAAGGAATTTTTACTGAACTGAAACAACTTAACCCTAACCAAACCTTAACCTTAATGTTAACCTAACCCTAAGCTAAGGGTAACTTAATGCTAACCTATATCCCTAAGCTAACCTAACACTATCCCGTGAAAGTAACACGTAAGCCTGAAAAAAAGTAAAGAAAAAGCGAAGTCGGCAAGGTGAGAGTCGAAGAAGAGACCCACGCTGTTTGAATGACAAACTGACCCTTATATTTGAATTGCGTTCCAGGCAAGCGTATCCGTAGTCTCTTCTAATAAGTTTACTTGAAACCAATGCTTGATTTGCTATTGTGGGCTAGTTAGTTGCTCACCACAAATTACACATGGTGGTTTTGGAGCCTCTTCGTTACCACACCAAGTGAAGCCATACCAAGTGCAGCCTACTGTGTTTCTCCAATAATAAGACCTAGCGTGATTTTTGAGGATTATTTCAATATGAGCCCTACCCTTAAAATAAGCCCGGGAGTAGTTGGCTTGTGGGAAATTAAGTTAATCAGTTGAGTGAGAACTCCATTGGAATTTTAGAAACTGATGACTGCAAGACATTCCAGAGGATGATAATATGATTGTTTTTGAATAAATTGTTGTTAATGAGTTTCTCAATAAAAAAGCATGTTAATCACAAGTAAATGTAGATAGTTTTTTGTAATTTCTGTTTATTTAGAAATCTAATTTTTGCTTTGTAACTTCATTTTTTACATATATCAAAATAAGACATCCCCAGAAAATAAGCCCTAGTGTAAATTTTGGAGTGAAAATTAATATATGCCTGCATTTATTGGGGAAATGTGGTGATCTGCATTGTATTTTGGTTTCCCGCAAACAAATTTTCACCTTTTTGCAACACCACTACTGCTAATGATAAGTATACCATCTGGTTGAATTACTCTCTTCAAGAATTTGTCCATTGTTTGGTTTACTTCAATGATTTCCATTAGCACTACAACAAACGTATGAATTAGCTAACAAAGAGTGTAGGGCTGCTGACTGACAGTAACTTTTGAAAACCATGCTACCAGTCATATTTAATGCCAGGTCTGCCATGTGGTTGTTAAAATTTCATTCAATTCTGATGTCACAAAAATAACATAAATGCACGGTGGAAGTCTAGCTAAGGTTTGATTTGATGAACTATAATGCTCATCCTTTAAGATAAAAATATTCTGCAGCACACCGGTTTGTTGTGCTGCTGTACGTCGGTTGTGGAGCACTGGTTTAGGAGGCGTTAGTTGCACTTCAGATTCAATTAGGTTCATCAAGCAATGTGCAGTGATGCTTTGTTAGGCATAAGAGATGGACGGAGTCTCATTTCTTAGAATCTGAATATGCTCTTGCTCTGAAAAGTTTTATCCTGCACCTACTCTTCGCAAATCATGGAAACATTCAAGTCCGACTCTGCCTTGACACCACAAAATTGGAAATTGTACAGTACCATTACATACGTGTTGCTTAACTCTTTGGTGTCCAGCTGCTTTTTGGGATTTTTGGAAAAAAAACGCCTAAATGCACGTGACTTTGAGCAGGAATTTCTCTTTGGATGAACTGCTAGGATTTTTGGATGAACTGTTGGGGTTTGTGGTTCAAAAGTTATGATCTAAAATAAACAAATTAATTAATTAGCTAATTAGTCAAATATTTTTATTGCTTTAGATCATAACTTTTGAACCTGAAACCCCAGCAGTTCATCCAAAGTATCAAAAGACTTGGATTGTAACCTAGTTCCAATAAAAACTTCAGTGAAATACTGCCAGCGAAATGCTACGATCGAATGGTTTGAGCCCAGGGCCAGGTGAAGCAGGCCAAGGTGGCTTAAAAGTCCTCCACTTATGACGTCACTCACAAAAAACCTGCACTCCCCAACAAAAAATTTTTTTTCGAGTGCAAGCTAAAAGATTTGCTGCGTCTTTTGAGCTTTTGACTGGGTTGGTAGCGCATACCAGACCGGAGAGATTTTTGCGCAAAGCCACGTGCGTTTTGGTGTTTTTTTCTTGGAAATCCCCAAAAGCAGCCTCACGCAAAAGAGTTATTGGCAAGTCTTACAGTTTTCCCTCAAGTTTTAATTGGAAACCAGGCTAGAATCCAAATCTTTTAAGCTTTTGATCAACTTTCCACGCTTTCTGCTTCAAAAGTTATGATCTAAAATATACAGATTAATTAATTACCTGATTATGGGATTAATCAATTATTTTGTTTCCTTTATATCACAACTTTTAAATCTCAAACCTTAGCAAGTCATCCAAAGTATCAAAAGACTCAGATATTAGCCTAGTTTCCAATAAAAACTTTAGCGAAATACTATCATCTAATGGTTTGGGCCTAGGGCCAGGTGAAGTGAGCCAAAGTAGCCTAAAAGTACTCTACTTATGGTGTCACTCAAGAAAAATCTGAAATCCAAAACCAAAAAATTACTTTTCATTGCAAACTAGAAGACTTCCTGAGTCTTTTGAGCAACCAAAGTGGTCACATGACAAGTTCAAAATGCATGACATGGTTAGTTGACCATGACATCTACAATGGTTCAGTCCATCATGCATGGATGAGTAGTGTCATGGTTTCTGTGCTGTCAAGCTATTAGCTTATTCTTGTCTTATTTGGGTGAACTGCATGCTAAGCCTTAACCATAAACCTTAACTTTACATCCTAAACCCTTGTCTCTGCATCCTGTACTTGTAATGTGACCATATCAAACCAATTGAATTTGACAAAAGGCAAAAACCTGCATAACTTTTTTCTGTCAAAAGAAAACTCTTTTCTTACTTGAAACAAACAACTTCAAGTGGACAACTATAAAACTGCTTTTTCATAGTTGGTGTAACTTCAGTTCAGTCACCGACAGCTAGGCACCTCAGTGTATTGCTAAAAATATATGTAGAGCACCAGGGCTTGAAAAAAATGTAAATTTCCTAGGAAGCTTATCAAAATTTCCCGTGGGACACGAGCTAAAGATGACTGCNCCTTTATGATGTCACAAAACAAATTTGTTTTCTTGAAAACGTTGCACTCAAGAGTCTATTTATCACTGCGTTCACATTGATCAACTTGGATTGATGCAGCCTACCAGCATCGGTTCACATTCAACATGTAAGCAGTTGCATCGCTGCAGTGTACCATGCTACCGCACAGTACACAAAATACGAGATACTGAAGGAGTGCAAACAGACCCGTAACCAGCTTGGGACAATAGATAGGGCAAAGAGTTTTCTGAGAGGGGTCTAAAATTTTTAAACTATTGTTGCAACCTCTCCGCTGGCATTGAGCTAAATGTGCGGCTCATCACGAACGGAATGTGCGCGAAGAACAACACCACATATGCGTGACGCGAACAAGCAATAACAGAGTGATTGCAGCGCATGATCTCCATTGTTGTTTGCTGCCACAGTGCGAAGCTTTGCGCACTTGCCGCTCGGGCTTTCCGATTGCAACGCTATGTCCAACACATTTTTCCAGGGGGTGCAAATCTCCCTTGCACCCCCCTAATTACGGACCTGAGTGCAAAACCAATGGAAGTAGCAAATCTTCACTGCGAAGTGGCAAATTCTCGTACCTAATCCTTGCTTAACCCGCGTCTAAAATTTGTGTTTTGTGGGCATGATTCAATTTTCAAGGAATTCTTTTGCTACATCACAGTTTTAGATAATTCATTTCAGTAAGATATGGACTGCTCATAAGCAATCACTGACATTTTGAAAACCTTAACACGGTATCTGATGACCAACCAAATCGCAGTTAGTAGAGTATTTGGAGACTTCCAGACGCCAAACTAAAGATATCCTTTGATAATAAATTCTAATCTCTAACGCAAGTGTTACAGCAATATTGTACTTTTGTAATGCTTTGCTGACCACCTAACTCACACCACAGGGACGAGCAATTCCTACTCTCAAGTCGTGTAATCACAGCATGCCTGCGGCTGCGCAGTATAAACCAGTAGTTCATCTCAACCTTTCGCTGAAGGGAGCTAAATCCAGAGTTACGACTTTGTTAGAGAGCTGCACTTCTTTTGAGCTAGTTGTTCAAACCACTGCTTGGCTGCACAAGATCTCGGGGCAGGTGTTGACAAGCCATTCAGTTGTCTCATCGTCCAGAACCGTCAGGCCATGTAGTCCATGAGCAGGTCAATAGATTGGACATTGGAAGACAACATGGTCGACAGTTTGTTCTTCTGCGTGACACTCACAGGCCACAGAGGAAGCAATAGGGTGGGTGTCGGTGTCAAGGATGAAAATGCGGAGGCGTGCGGGATTGTCCGCCTGCACTGAAGAGCTGCACTGAAGATAGTTTAACACAATTTAATGCATAAATTGATATGTTTTGTTTTATTGCAGAACGAAGTCTGATGTACAAAATGTTGGAGGTTTTATTGAAAGACCGCTGAGGGTTGCACAAAGGGTGCTTGGGAGCTGCATGCGGCTGTCAGAACAGTGGTTGAGAACCACAGGTGCAAACGGTGTGGAATTTGCTAGTGGTGCAGCATTTGAAGTGATTGTGGTGTCGTGCTTCAAACGTTGATTGTTGCAGCCAATTCGATGGTGGCAAAATCGGTTTTAACTGATCAGACCTGTAGAACGATATTCAGACAGTGTTGAAAGTTTGTTGAATGAGTATTCTGCGTATGCACTGTTTGAGCGCAAGTGCGCAGAGGCGGAGTGAGCTTGTCAGTGGTTTGGGCACAAGTTGAGCATTTTTGAATGGCATTACATTTGATTGTCAAAAAAAGTCAAGTGTGTTAAATGAAGTCATTATTTTAAAATCTGGCTTCAAAACTACCAAGTTGGCAACCCTGCATGAGACTACTATTGTTAGTTAAGTGTAACTGTTGCATCACAAGGCCAGGTATTGGGCCACTTGGAAATTTGTGCAGTCCGTTTTATAGTTTGCTTACAATTCTTTGCGTACTATTTGATTTTACGTGACTTGCAGCTGATTAATTTCCAGTGAGCATGTGCTATTTCCTGGAAAGCTCCTTTCCCTGCGATTTCCCAGGAAGCTCCAGCATTATGACGTCAAATATTAATTGTAGTCAGATTTAGACAACTAAGAAATTCTAGTTTTCTAATTCGATAAATTTGAGTGAAATGACGGTAATTCTAATTTAATTCACTAAAAGCTTCAGTGCTTTAATTTTAATTCTATTCTGATATCTGGTTTTGCTAAAAATGATAATTTGTCCAACAACATTTTAAAGATGAAACAAGAATGTAGTGTATGAGAATGAGAATGTATCCTTGTGCAAGGAAAGTGGAACAAAATGATCACTAGTGCTGCACCACCATCCCATCACAGAAAAGCGACAACAGTAAAAACTTGATCAATTTCTTATCTTATTCACAGCTGCAATACACACTATGTGGCCGTATCAGTGATTATTATTATGTCACACCGCCTATCCACTCACAGGCGAAAGTTGCAGTAGTCATCTTAATTATGACAGTCAATCAGCTGTTATGTTTTAGGGTAGGGGTGTGCAACCATGCAGCATTACTGGGCCAAATGGGAATATCCAGATTAATCCACGGCCCACAGCTTCATGTGTCAAGCTCTGCGTGACCACCCACGGAAGATATACCCAATGATGGATTAATCATTAGGCTACTAAGGCTATAACATTAGGCCTTGGAAAAATGGCCCTCAATTTACTTTTTGATTATTGTTTTTATTACAAGTAACCACTGAATTATCTTTTAAAATTTATCAAATTTGCCAAAATATCTGTTTAACCTTAGGTGTACAGTACCCATAATCTGACACTGGCAAAACCTTTCAAAAACTGTTACGCTTGCTTGAAAATCTGGCCCTTTTTTTGGGCCAGAAAACTTTAGCTCCTGGGCCACTTTTGAGGCTGCAGGCCATAGGTTGCACAAACCTGTTTTAGTCTTTTGGAAAAACAAATGTCGTTTCCCTCATAAATATGAAGGCTGCTGCTCAAACTCCTGGGTATGAGAGTGACATTGGTTCCATCGGAATGAGTCTTTGGTATTGCAGCCACAATGCTGCATCACCCTGAGCCAACTGAAGAGTCAATCCAACGACCCTTAGGATAATAGCAATAGAGATTCAACTCGACCAGGTTCACCCCGCTATTGCTGTTATGACTTCAATGTTATGTGGCGTAACTAGTCCTGTCATCACAGGGGCTTTGGTAGGCTTAGACTTCCCAAATAAAGCTCCAAATCCCCCAAATTGAAAGATGAAACACTAGAAATAAAGTTTTTGTAAAATTTATAATGTCAAGATCTCCTGAACAAATGTTAAGCCCCTATTGAAGACTTTCTGGCGACGGTTCTTGGTATAATCACCACATTAGTCATGCAGGTGAATGTGCAGCACGAAATGTGCTAATCTTGGTGTACGAATCTTTGCTATTCTCATGTTTATGACTATGAGAATGAATCCACATTTGGGCATGGATTGAACTTGGAACGCTTAACACTTTGAGAGCCGGGTTAATTCAAGCGGTTCGCAAAAAGCAGCTGATTCGAACGTGGCTTTGCGGATGAATATCTCAGCTCCTGTTCGCTCTAGCGACTCGGCAAAAATATCAAAAAACGTGGCCAGTCTAGTAGATTGCACTCGAAAAAAAATTTTTTGCTTAGGGGGTGCAGGTTGTCTATGAGTGATGTCATAAGTGAAGACTTTTAGGCCACCTTGGCCCATTTTGCCTGGCCCTGGAGGCCAACCGTTAGGTGGTAGTATTTCGCTGAAGTTTTTACTGGAAACTAGGCT